>Ga0209795_10000079_pt1 | contig 93584 bp, 105 predicted proteins | sample AgamicOrMarz_FD_187166 | JGI IMG/M metagenome (GOLD analysis project Ga0209795, IMG submission 187166) | Agave microbial communities from Guanajuato, Mexico - Or.Ma.rz (SPAdes) (version 2) | ecosystem: Host-associated > Plants > Phyllosphere > Phylloplane/Leaf | place: Guanajuato, Mexico...
TCTTCAGCAAGCTCAAATGCTACCGACGCGTTGCCACCCGATACGACAAGTTGGGTGCTACGTTTCTCGCAATGACGAAGCTGGCTTGCGTTCGTTTGACTCTCCGCCATTACGAGTCCACGGCCTAAGTATCTAAATTGCTTACGAGTAACTGCCGACTACTATTTGAATTGCGCCGAGCAACCGTGCCTCCTTCTCATTCGCGGTTTCGAGGGCGATCAATTACCACGGCTCAGCCTTGTAATCGAATATATTAGCACGACTTATAGTGCAGCGACGGTTTGTCTTCAGGGCGCTGTCGCCAAGGTCGCAAATCCTTGCCCCAACTAAAGGAGGACAGCATGTCTTCCAATCCACCAGCAGCAGCGCAGATCGACAACGACGGCTTCAAGCTGATCCGGGACGTCTTGAGGACTGCCGGTCTTCGTGGCGTCGAAACCGATGCGAGTTCCGATATGAAGCGCGACGCACTGATCTTTCTCACCTCCGAATTTCGCGGTGGGGTGAGGACCAAAGCCAACCTATTGGACGCGCTCACTCGGCGCAGCCGGTCTTCAACGGTCGGCGCCCGGTTCGGCCGTTTTTCGAAAGAAGATGCCCTCGACCGGTGGCGGGACGAAGGTGGGCGTTGATGGGTATTAGGTTTCCGAATGAAGCTCGACGTTACGATGACAAGAACCGCTGTGTTCGATTTAGCGGGTACGACGGGATGTTTGAGGTCAAATTCTATCTCGCGACTGACGTACTCGCCTGTGGTAAAGCGCACAGACACTCAAGCGAGAGCGACTACCTGACCACGTTCGATGCGTCACGACGGAGAATTCTAAAAGTGGCCACAAATGCTTACTTGTCAGCGCAATCGAATTCTATCTCCTTGAGCTTACAGGATTTCGGTTGAGCAGGCTGTCTTCTTAAAGGATATGACCATGCGTCAGCCAACCATTCCAGGAACCAGCCCACCCGGCACAGCGAAAATGGTTCTGGTCAGCGACTTCGCAAGACGGTTTCGACTTGATCGGGTCGAGGAGAACAGATTACGGAAGCTTCTCGGACCAATCGCCAGAGAGACAGATCTTCTCAGAAACGCGGGCCGATAGGCGCGGGTTGTGAAGGGTTGGTTCGCCCTTACAGGACGGATCGCATTTTCACTTTGACAGCGGCGACTGCGATGACCTTGCAGGACTTCGTGATTGTCACAGCGCATCGGGCTGGAAATAGCTCCAAAAACCGAGCGCCTTGCAAACCATGAAGGCGCGATGCGGATCACGGCTTCACTGGACAGTTCCATCTCAAGAAACGGATCTCAGCCATGAAGACTACTATAAAAACGGTCACCATCGATCGACCGTTCCAACTGCCTCGGATGGCCGCACCACATCCGCCAGGGACGTTCGAGCTCCAAATCGACGAGGAACCTCTCGATGTGGTGTGGGAAGCCTATCACCGAACGATGACGCTGTTCCTGACCTCGGATGGCCTGACCGAGGCATGGCCGGTGTCTGAAGAAGAACTGGACAAGGCGATGGCGTCGCATTGATTCTTACCCTCTGTTTTGGCCGCCTCACACGAGACCTTCCGGTCGGCAGACCGAACTCGGCAAGCTGCGCGTCTGGGGTCGCGAACCGTCTCTGAAACTCTGGAAGGCATCCACGCCGTTCAGGTGAATTAAAGGGGCGAGGCGTTGAATCTGCGCCCGTTGCACTCCGCAAACAATACAAGCCGAACCTGGAGGGAAGTATGTCGGGCATTCCGACAGCGCTCTGACGGGCGCTGGCAGTCATTTTCTTAAACTCGTCGCGAATGAGTTAAGCGCAACAGATAATCATATGTCGTGCGAGTTTATTATCGTTGGGCGGACACAACATTAAGCCGCAATGAGAGCTTAGTCTCTTCAGCTCATGACGCCGCGCCGATGCGGCTATGTCATTGGCGCGTTCGCCGACATTCGTGGCACTCAATCATTCTCAGAAATAATTCCGTTTAAGAGGCAAGCCTTGTGAGGCTTGAAGTGTTCTTTTGAATTCATCACGCCAAAATTCCCGCCCATCGACCATCAGGCCTGCAAAGGCTCGCCTGACCGCAACCGAAACTCCTAACTGGCAGAGCCTGACCAAGCGATATGAGCAATACCTAGCTCTGGCGCGGGAAACTGCCCAGGCGGGAGACAGAATCGAGGCGGAGAATCTTTATCAGCACGCAGAACACTTCTATCGGACGGCAGCCCTCCAGAAAGCGCGTAAGCAACAATTAACATGAAGCAGCTGAAACTGGCCCGCAGGACTTTCAGGAAAAGCTTGGCTACAGATCGTCACGAGATATCGCAATCCGTATGCTGGCAACGGACTGGCGCAGCTGCCCCTTTCGTCAGCCTCTGGACGCTGCCTTAGCTGACGGTTGATTTCGTCTTCTGGTAGGGCATGTGATCCAACTGCGACCACTGCGCCTTCTTCGACCGCCGGTGCGTTAATGATTGAACAGGCTAAGTTCTCGGTATCGTCACTCACGCCTTATGACTACGGGTTGAGAGTACAGATGTTTATGATTTCAGCGCAAAAGCCTAGTAAAACCCGCTTGTCGCTCCATATACTGCTTACGCTGTTCTTGTGCATTAGCAACGCCCTCGTGAGCGGATGCTGGCGTCCTACGAAATATCTTGCTGGACTGGTGCTTAGCACAACAAAGAACACTCCAACGCGTATAGCGCAAGTCGCACCACTGGCGGAATCAGTTCCGCCCAAACTCTATGGCGGCACCGAGCGCGTCGTCTCCTGGCTCACGGAAGACCTTGTCGAGCAGGGTGACGATGTTACCTTGTTTGCCAGCGCAGACTCAGAAACCTCTGCTGAACTCGTACGGGCCGTGCCCCAGGGCTTGCGCCTGGCGGGCATACGTGATCACACCGCAAGTCTCCTCGTGATGCTGGAAGAGGTTCGCCGCCGGGCTTCGTCATTCGACGTCATCCACTTCCATGTTGACCTACTTCAGTTTCCTAGCTTTCGAGATTCTTCGACACGGTGTTTGACGACGTTACACGGGAGGCTTGATCTGCCGGATTTTCATCCGGTCTAGCGTACTTTTCCGGAGATGCCGCTGGTCTCCATCTCGAAGGATCAGCGTTTGCCGCTGCCAAACGCGAACTGGTTGGCCACCATTCAGCATGGACTTCCACAAGGACCTGCGCCAAAAAATAAACAAAAGCGTGATTATCTCGCCTTTCTAGGCCGAGTAGCGCCTGAGAAACGGCCGGACCGCGCAATCGAGATTGCAAAGCGAACCGGAATTCCGCTGAAGATTGCTGCAAAGGTCGATCCAACGGACCAAGACTACTTCGATCACGTCATTCGTCCGCAGCTCGACCACCGGACGCTTGCTCAGGGTGAAGCTCGATATAATCCTATGTCATACCATAACGGGTCTATATGGCCGCATGACAATGCCGCGATCGCAATCGGCTTTGCGCAATACGACCTTAAGGAGGAGGCGGTGCGCGTGTTCGAAGGACTTTTTGACGCTACCAAAGGGCAGGAGATGCGGCGTCTGCCTGAGTTATTTTGTGGCTTTATCAGAAACCAGGTCGAGGTCCGACGCCATATCCGGTTGCCTGCTCTCCGCAGGCATGGGCCGCTTCAGCCACCTCCGGAATTCTGGGTCCGTGTCTTGGTCTCGGGCAGGCCAACAGTTAGAATGAAAACCGCTTCCGTAAGCCGACCATGCCACATTCTTAGATGAGATGTCCGGCGGAATGTTCAGATCGGCTCATCTTCAGCCGATTTTCGAATGCATCGGTACGGAAACGACGTGGCAACGAATGTTTGGATCGATGGGGAGATGCTAAGATCCACATCGTTAAGTAGCGCGTTGGTAGTGGCATACTCTGGATCGTATTCTCCCGGTCAGTGTGGTGCTGCCATCAAATGTAGCGGCAAGCCTACAATCCTGATCGTGGTGGAGCGATAAGAGCTGCCCCCCTCCGTGAGGCGGGCGGGCAGCCCTTTGCGCAGAAGATGCTGCAGGCTCTAGTCGCGACGGCAATCACAATTTCCGGTTTATTTCGGAACGAAACTGCTCGGCAGAGGTTAGATGCTCACGGGTCTGTGAATACAGGTCCGATACGAGAGGAAGCATCAGTGAAAAACATAATTCTTGCCGCGGCGATCATCAGCGCGTCCGCTCTATCTGCGCATGCCCAGACGACACCGCCCGCTAACTCGAGCGGTGACACCCCGGCCGTAGCAACGCCCGATTCCAAGAATGCGATCGCACCCGTCGAGGGCGCCAATAGCTTCACCCAGGATCAGGCAAAATCCCGCATTGAGAAGGCAGGCTTCTCCGACGTCAAGAACCTGAAGAAGGACGACAAGGGCATCTGGATGGCTGCCGGCATGAAGGACGGAAAATCCGTCAATGTCGCGCTAGACTACCAGGGCAACGTCGTTGCCAAATAATTCAACACATTCAATAGGAAATTTTGATCATGAAAACTGTAACAGGACTTTTCGACGACTATTCCGACGCTAGTGCCGCTGTCAGCGCGCTCGAATCCGCCGGCGTGCCATCCAAGGATATCAGCATTGTTTCCAACAATGCCGATAACCGTCACGCCGACACGTCGAACGCGACAGAAGGTGCCGGCACAGGCGCTGGTATCGGCGCAGCCGTCGGCGGGGCGGGCGGTCTTCTAACAGGCCTCGGCCTGATGGCTATTCCCGGTGTTGGACCCGTTGTTGCGGCCGGTTGGCTGGCGGCAACCGCGGTAGGAGCGGTCGCGGGTGCGGTTGCAGGCGGTGCGACGGGCGGTATTATCGGCGCGCTGACAAGCTCTGGCGTGTCTGAGGACGATGCGCATGTCTACGCCGAAGGTGTTCGCCGCGGCGGTTCGCTGGTAACCGCAAAGGTGGACGATGCACTCGCTCCCGAAGCCGAGGTAATCCTGGAGCGCTCGAACTGGGTTGATCCGGCTGAGCGCCGCGCGTCCTATAAAGAGCACGGCTGGACCAGGTTTGACGATACGCTCGATCCTTACAAAGCTAACGAAGTCGAAGAGGAACGCGGCCGTTACCGCAACGCTGCACTGTGATCCAGATCGCGTCCCTTACGGCCGCAACATCTAGCATTCGCATAGATTTTCAACCTAAGGATACTCAAATGGCTACCGAAAAGACATTGAACGACCTCTTTCTTGACACCCTCAAGGATATCTATTTTGCGGAAAAACAGATCCTGAAGGCTCTGCCAAAGATGGCGCGTGCCGCTCAGTCGGAAGAAGGCAAAGCCGGCTTCCTGCAGCACCGTGACGAGACCCAAGGCCAGATCGAACGTCTCGAACAGATCTTCGAACTCCTCGGCAAGCCGGCCCGCGGCAAGACCTGCGAAGCCATCCAGGGCATTCTCGCCGAAGGCGAGGAAATCATGGAAGAATACAAAGGCACCGCTGCGCTCGATGCCGGCCTCATCTCTTCGGCTCAGGCGGTAGAGCACTACGAGATCGCCCGCTACGGCACGTTGAAATCCTGGGCCAAGCAGCTCGGCATGAAGGAAGCCGTCACCTTGCTCGATGCCACCCTGCAGGAAGAGATCGCCACCGACCAGAAGCTGACGGCCCTCGGTGAAGGGACAGCCAATGCCAAGGGCATGGGCGACGCCTCAGCCAGCGCCAAACCTGCGCTGAAGAAGGCCAGCTAAACTCCCTCAGCAAATGATCAGGCCGCCTTTCAAGGCGGCCTTTTTTGCTTTCAAGTCGCCCATTTTCACACCCCTGTCCAGGAGCTTGACCCATGGCCAAAAACCAGCCACTGCGTCCGCAGATTCGAAGTTTATCACCGCGACTATCCACGATCTGAAATTGACGCGTGGTACGGGTGGGGAGCTTCACCAGACCGCCGATGGCGACACGCCGGTGATGACCACTGCCCAGGGCGGGCCCGGTGGCCGACGATCAGAACTCGCTTAGTGTCGGTCCACGTGGTCCGCTTGTCGTCGATGACTTTCATTTCCGGGAAAAAATGTTCCAACACGACCACGAGCGAAAAGCATTTGAAAGGGGAAATCTGCAGCGAACTCGATCGTCTCGAATTATTGCTCACACAAATCGAACATCATTTCGTCCGCTACCGTGCAAATGGAAATTTGTCCGCTACCGTCCAATGACTTCTTCTCTCCTTCAAGTCACGATGAAGGTCGCGGCTGGTTAGACGGGAGCTGGTATGCCTCGGTACTTTTTTAGTTTTGATTTCGCTGAGGAAACGATTGCCGATCCAGATGGCGGTGAGGCTTCCGACTTAGAAGCGGCGCGAGATGATGCTCGAGCAGCCATCCGCGAGATCGCAGCTCAATATCTCAAGGCAGGAATACAACTGACGTTGATTAGCATCACCATCTGCGACAGCGATGACCGGGAGCTCGCAAAGGTTACCGCTGGAGAGGCGCTGGACTAGGTGGTTAGAAGCGTCGCAGCGTTTACTTCGTAGCCTATTTCAATCGAGAAAGAAGCCTAGCAATGCCGATATATTACTTTGATTTCGAGAATGGTGAAGAAAAGTCCCATGACACAACCGGTGACCCGTTGTCAGATCATCACGCTGCTCGCATCGAAGCAAGTCGGGCGATCGCCGAGTATGCGAACGACGTGGTTGTTAATGACGGCCCCGAATTGGCCATGGATATCAGAGCTAGGGATGAGCAGAGCCGTCCCATCTTAAACGTCTCCATCCAATTCGAAGCCAGTTCCCTCTGATTGACCTCAGCTGTAACGCGGCGCTTTTCTCGCTATGACCAGAGCGGAGCAAGATCGGATGCGGCTTAAGCACTTGAAAGGACTCGAACTTAGATCAGCGCTTATGAGTCGCTAAGTTGCTGAACATCCAATAAGTTGACCGATTCAGATAACAGGGCGGTGTTGAACCGTTGTTCTGGGGCACTCCCAAGCCACACGGCTTGTTTGAAGCCGGATAAGCAACTTTATCTTAAGTCCTCGCCATCCATTTCGAAACATGGGCTAGCGACTGATTAATGACCTGGTGCATATCGAGGTACTTATAGGTACCGCATCTGCCGATAAAGAACATATGATCATCACCTGCAGCTCGCGCAGCGTAACGCTCATAAAGACTTTCGTGCATGTGATCGCGGTCCATGACTGGGTAGTAGCGCTCAAAATTGTTGTCGCGATAGCAGCATGGCTCCTCGATCGTTCGCAGCACGTGTGAGGTCTCACGCACGTGATGTCCGGGTAACACGTGCCACCAAGTTTCGCGTGAATAGGGATAAGCGTGTGTGTAGTTAATCGTTGCATCCTCCTCTGCGTCTGCGGCGATGTGCTCGCTGAGGTGAAAGCGAATGGAGCGATAAGGCAGTTCGCCGAGGTCGAACTCATAAAATTCGTCTATCGGCATGCTGTTGAAACAAGCATCATAGCCAGCGAGTTTATCCTTGGAAAAGGACGTGCTTAGGCTCACCGAAATGCGGTCGTGATCGAAAATCCTCTCAAACGCTTTAGTATAACCTTCTGCCGGCATTGCCTGAAATGTGTCGGTAAGAAAATAGCGCGGATCTCGATCTGTGCGTATCTGCAGACGACGAACGACTGCCGCATCGATTTCCGAAAGATCCATCTGCCACATCTTTTTCGTATAGGGGCGAAAAAAGAGGTCAGTCAATTTCTTGCCGATCGTGGAATAAAGATGATCTTCGGCGCTTATGACCGGTGATCGAGGAAGTGCGAGCGAGGCGAGATATGACATCACATCTTCTGATGCATTAAGCTGTGTACCGAAGACGGCATTAATAGTATCGAGGTTTACGGGCAGCGGTACCTTGCGGTCGTTGTCGAGAAGCGCCACAACTCGGTGCTCATAAGGCAGCCACCCGGTGAATTGGGATAGCCACGCGACGACCCGATCGTTGGAAGTATGAAAGAGATGTGGCCCGTACCGGTGAACTCGCACACCACAGTCATGCACATAGTCAAAACAGTTCCCGGCGATATGGTCGCGCTTTTCTATGACATCGACCTCGTGACCGGAAATCGCCAGCTCTCTCGCATAGACCGCACCAGCGAAACCAGCGCCCACAACGAGAAGTTTGGCCACAGCCTTATCCTTTCAGATATGCGTAAAAGACTGGAGGATACCCGCGACCGGCAAAATGACATTTTGGCTTAGAAATCCAGCCTTCACAGCATGTTTGGATGCCGCGAACCATTTGACGGGCTGGGACTTGTTGGTGAAGCGGTATAACAAGTCAAACCAGACCTGACGCGCGAGGCGCAGCCCTCTGAGCTGGAGTCCACCACGGAGGGTTCCGGAAAGGATCCGAATGCGGGGGACGCTGACACCGTTTATACGTGCCCCACGGGCATCGTTGACCCATTCCATCGTAACACCCATCTCGTCCCTGGCGCTATGTCTTTGGGTGTCACGCATGAACTGATGAAGATTGCCACCAACGGGTCTGGTGTGACGCACCGTGATCGTGTCTACGACTGCGACGCCACAGTAGGCGTCACCTTTGATCTCGCGCACCATCTGAGGCCAGAGAAAATCAAGCCCGAAGCCGCTGGCGGTCTTCTCGATAAACGGAAGCGAGCGAATGAGTACCTCGCGGCTTATGAACGGTACCATCACTTCAACGAAGTTTGTGTACCGGACCTCGAAGCTCGGGTGCTGAAGGGTAATGACATGCGAGTAGTAGGAATGTTCATCCAGGGACGGCTGGTAGACATGATATTCATTCTCTATGCCGAGCGCGAAGAGGCTGTCGATATCTGCCGCAACTGCAACGATGTCATCATCTGGAAGCCAGAAGTAATCATAGCGATCGAGGACTCCGGGAAACTTTTTGAAGAAGCTGAATAGCCCATCCCATTTCCCGCCTTTACAATGATGTACGTAGTCGGCTTCCGGGAATTCTAGCGTTGAGTTGGACCCATAATAGCTGATGCCGACATCGAAGTTTCGTCTACCCGAAACCCAAGTCCGGTGGAGAGTGTTCTCCCCGCAACGGACAACGGCCAGGCCGCGTGGCGACTTTTCGGTAGTTTTCAAGCCGTCCACTTTGCCGCCGGCGGGCATAAACTGACTTCTCATAGTTCACCAAATATCTCCGAAGGCCGCGTCAATTCGCTCCTTGGTCGCCAAAGTAGATGTGAGAGGCTGTTAACCGAGCGACGATATTGACCGGGCACCGGCTCGCAGCTGGTAAAAAGTAATTAGCGATGTGTCAGGGCCATCGAAAAACCTGTCGATTAAATCTCGAGCAACGTTTCAGCAGATCGCTGAAAAAGAGAGATCAGGTTGCCCAGCGGATTGGCGGCTGGGATAGCCACCCACATGATGTGGAGTCCAAGTTCTAATACAGAATACATAATACGCCGCTTACAGCAAGTAATATATCGGAAACATCTCTTCTCGTTGCTCGCATTGAAAATTACAATGCGACTTTATTTGACTTTCCAAATTTCGCGAAACTCTAACATATGGGATCAGTATTGATGACCCCTGAGGTTCGTTAAACGAATCCACTGCGTCATGACCATTGATTCAGTGTCCGAAAGGCCCGGACAAGCCCCACATCAGCAATGTGTAGGAGATGGGGTGGTTGCCGTCCTCCCCCAGCGGCATCGCATGGTGCCGATGGTGCAAACCGCAAAGCAGAGAGGACGGCAGATGGGCGACACAATGATCGGCGTGGACTTGGCAAAGAATGTTTTCCAGCTTCACGGGGCGACGATGACAGGCGAAGTTAATTTCGCAAAAAGCTGGCACGAGGAGAGTTTTTACGCTTCATGGCAGGGCAAGTGCCTGCAGTTGTCGTCATAGTAGCCTGCGGCAGCGCCCATTATTGATTCCGAGAACTCGTCAAGCTGGGCCATGAAGTCAAATTGATTGCTCCGCAATACGTGCGCCCGTTCGTGAAGCGACAGAAGAACGACGCAGCCGATGCCGTAGCAATCATCATTGCAGCTCGGCAGCCCGAGATGCGTTTTGTCTCTCCCAAGACATCGGATCAGCAGGCTCGCGCGATCTTGTTTCGGGCGCGCGAACGTATTGTCCGTCAACAGACGGAACTGATGAATGCACTGCGTGCAGTTTTTTAACAGAAAGGCCTGACAGAAGACCGCACTCGATCACTCGCCAAAAGAGGTCAGAAGCTACTTGCGGAACGGGCGGCAACCTCAGAAGTAATGTTGGTAATGTGACTGGTAGCAATCTTTAAAATGGGAGTTCTTTCGGGTCCGGAACGTCGGTGACTTTAGAACACGGCCGGGACGCTGGCGGTCACCCACGTTGTTGCGGTACGAGCGGGCTCCCGATCCGGCAACCAAGAGAGTTTCTCCGAGCACTTTCGAGGGCCTGCCTTGGTAAACCGCCTTAGTTGGCCAATTAAGCTCTTGAGCGTATACGAACCCGCGACCTATACGCTCTTGAAACAAGCAAGCCGCTGAAATCTTTGAGCCGACGGCAGAGGCATCCTTAGCAACTTTGCTTGAAAGGTTGGCTGCAACTACTCACCACGACCACAGAGTTCTCCTCCTGCAGCCACTAGGTCCTGAACGGTATCAATGTCTTTCAGCGCAGCATTTCCAATATCGATCATCCTGATGGGGACTTTTTGACGTTGAAGCACTTCTTTTGCTCCTTTGTCGCCATCTAGTTTTTGCATCTGCGAAAAAATTGCGGATGGGACGACAACCGGGTGCCCTGGCTTATCACCATCCGCGCCGCGCACGAGCGCATCTTGGCCTGATCGAAAAGCCATCAAGAGTTTGGTGATATGTGCGGTCGTGATCTCCGGCATATCGGCGAGCATAACAAGAACACCATCACAATCCGCAAAGGAGGCATGCCTAAATCCACAGGCTAGCGACGCCCCCATCCCTTCTTCGAAATGCTTGTTGTACGTAGTGGAGAGCGGCAATCCCTTCAAGGCCATTTCGATCTCTGACGATCGGTGTCCGGTCACGACAGTTACAGATCCCAGGTCAGAACGCAGCATCGTCTCCGCGGATTTTCGTACCAGTGGAACTCCTTCGAACTCGGCCAGAAGCTTGTGACAACCTTCCGGCATCCGGCTCGATCGACCCGCTGCTAAAAGTAAACCGCCGACGGTCTTCATCTTCAATTGTCCTTAGCCGCCTGTCACGCTCATATGCCGCGATACCGCCGGCCGGTTATTCCGGTCAATTATAAAATCATGGCCCTGTGGCTTGCGCGCGATCGCCTCGTCTATGGCCGCAGCCAAATGGGCCGGATCGTTGCTTTCGCGAATTACTTCACGCAGGTCGGCGGCATCGTTCTGGCCGAGGCACATGTAAAGCGTGCCGGTGCAGGTGAGACGGACGCGATTGCAGCCCTCGCAGAAATTATGGGTCATCGGCGTGATGAAGCCCATGCGGCCGCCTGTCTCGGCCACTTCGACATAACGGGCTGGGCCACCGGTCTTAAAGGGGATGTCCCTCAAGGAGAATTGTTTCTCGAGATTTTCGCGCAATACCGATAGCGGCAAGTAGCGATCGGTACGATCTTCCTCGATCTCGCCCATCGGCATAGTTTCGATAACGGTGAGATCCATGCCGCGACCATGCGCGAAAAGCAACATGGCGGGGATTTCGTCTTCGTTGAAATCCTTGAGGGCAACGGCGTTGAGTTTGATCTTCAAGCCAGCTTTCTGGGCAGCGTCAATGCCTTCCATGACCTTGGAGAAATTGCCCCAGCGGGTGATTTTCTTGAATTTCTGCGGATCGAGCGTATCGAGCGAGACGTTGATACGGCGCACGCCAGCATCGTACAGTTCCTGCGAGAAGCGGGCGAGCTGCGAGCCATTGGTGGTGAGCGTCAGTTCGTCGAGATGGCCGGTTTCGATATGGCAGCCGATCGAGCGCACCAGATGCATGATGTTCTTGCGCACCAGCGGTTCGCCGCCGGTCAGTCGTAGTTTTCGGACACCCTTGGCCACAAAGGCGGAACATAGCCGGTCGAGTTCCTCCAGCGACAGAATATCCTTTTTCGGCAGAAAGCTCATGTTTTCCGACATGCAATAAGTGCAGCGGAAATCGCAGCGGTCTGTGACGGAGACGCGTAGATAGGTTACGGCCCGACCGAACCTGTCGATCATGTGCGCCTGCTGGTTTTGGGATAGCACCCTGTCCAGTAGCATGGCAGTCATCCAAAGTTCTCCAGTCTTGCAGCGGCAATGTCTGCGAGCACCGAGAGCGCCAAAGAAGCCGAGTCTCGTGTCGGACCAAACAAGCCAATTGGAGCTTTTATTCGATCAAATGCTTCTGAAGATACACCAGTCGATCGCAAGCGATCGATGCGTCGACGGTGCGTCCGGGTGCTACCAAGAGCTCCTATGTAGAACGCAGAGGACGCTAGGGCTTTGGTGAGCCAAACTTCCTCCAGATCCAGATCGTGATGGAGCAGCGCGACAGCGGTGAATGCATCTATATCAATAATCTGCGATGTTGATTTGGAACCAACAACGTCAACCGCATATCCGGACGCTTCTGCCAGCCGGCGGACTGCCTCCGCCTCCCCCGTTTGGCCAGAAATAACCACGCGTGTCTTGGGCCGATAGACCGAGATGAAATCCTCACCGCACCAACCCGATCGCAAGGGAACTTTATCGAGGGGCGCAAGTCTCTGAAGGTCCGGGCTGTAGGCCAACGCCACCGATTTACGACAAGCCAACTCTTTCAAAGCATCGTCCAACACGTCCGTATTGCGCAGGACATGGATGGCTATGGTGATGCCGCCGCCGCAGGGCAGCGTGATGTCGAAGAATGGTGAACCCTCACCAAATTTCACCATCCGGTCCCGGCCATCGGCAATGGCTTGCAATGCCTCGGCCGCCACCGCTGCTTCGACGCAGCCACCTGACACATAACCGCAAAACCGCCCGTCGGACGCAACGGCAACATGCGCTCCGAGAGCACGTGCCGCACCGCCCCGTATCTCAACGAGAGTTGCAAGGGCTGCGCCGCCGTACTGCGCAGCCTCGATAGCAAACCAAAGAATATCAGCAGGGTTGTCTACCGACTTTGCCCGCACCGGGTTAGACATGGTCGTGATTACCGTGTTGCTCAACTTATGTCCTCTGGAGAGTGCGGTGGCCGTGATCGGCCACCGCCTTTGATCAGGCGACGTCCGGCAAATCGCCAATCAGCTTGTCGAGCGTGATCGGGTAATGCCGCACACGCACGCCGGTCGCGTTGTAAATCGCGTTGGCGATCGCCGCTGAGACGCCGCACAGCCCGAGCTCGCCCACGCCCTTCGCCTTCATCGGCGACGAGTATGGATCCGTTTCGTCCATGAAGATGACTTCCTGATGCGGAATGTCCGCATGCACGGGCACCTCGTAACCGGCGAGATCGTGGTTGACAAAGAACCCGCGGCGGGTATCGACCGCCAGTTCTTCCAACAGAGCACCACCGGCACCCATCGTCATCGCGCCGATAACCTGGCTGCGGGCTGTGATCGGATTGAGGATGCGGCCCGCCGCGCAGACGGCAAGCATGCGACGAATACGGGTCTCACCGGTCGCGATATCGACACCAACCTCGACAAAGTGGCCGCCGAAGGTGGACTGCTGGTGCGTTTTGGTGAGATCGCCCCACTCGATCATATCCTCGCCGACAAGACCCTCGTGCCCTGCCGCTTCCGCAAGCGCGACAGCGCGGTTGCCGGAACGAACTTCTCCGTTCTCGAACACGACATCCGCGGAGTTGAATCCCAGCTTGCTGGCCACCGCGTCGCGCAGCTTGACGCATGCAGCATAGACGCCCGAAGTGGCGGAGTTCGCCCCGAACTGCCCGCCCGATCCCGCAGAGACAGGAAACCGGGAATCACCGAGTTGAACTGCGACCTTATCCACACCGACGCCCATCATCTCGGCGGCGGTCTGGGCGATGATCGTGTAGCTGCCGGTTCCAATATCGGTCATATCGGTCTCGACGGTGACAATACCCTCCTGATCAAGCCTCACCCGCGCCCCGGACGGCATGACCAGATTATTGCGGAACGCCGCCGCGACACCCACGCCAATCATCCAGTTTCCCTCGCGTCGTGTCGCGGGACGTGTCCGTTTGTCCCATCCGAACTTTTCTGCACCAAGTTTCAGACACCCGATGAGATCGCGATGCGAGAACGGCCTCTCCGGGTTTTCTGGATCGACTTGGGTATCGTTCTTGATGCGGAACTCGATCGGATCCATCCCGAGCTTCTCCGCCATCTCGTCGACTGCGATCTCGAGCGCCATCAGACCCGGTGCTTCGCCGGGGGCGCGCATGGCGTTGCCTTCCGGCAGATCCAGCGTTGCGAGCTTCATGGCGGTCATCCGGTTTTCACCGGCATAGAGCAGACGCGTCTGCATCACCGCCGTCTCCGGCCCACCACCCGGCAGATCGCCTGACCAGCTTTCATGTGCAATCGCAGTGATCTTGCCGTCGCGCTCCGCGCCGATGCGGATCCGCTGGATCGTGGCTGGACGATGGGTGGTGTTGTTCGGGATCAACGGCCGCGGCAGCGTGACCTTGACCGGGCGCCCGACCGCTTTGGCCGCGAATGCCGCCAACACCGCATCGACGCGCAGAAACAGTTTACCGCCGAAGCCGCCACCGATAAAAGGCGACATCAGATGCACCTTCTCCTTGTCCATGCCGAGCGTGATGGCGAAATCCGAACGCCACCAATCAATCATCTGGCTAGACGTCCAGACCGTAACCTCATCGCCGTCCCACGCGGCGATAGAGGCATGCGGCTCCATCATCGCATGCGACTGGTCGGGGGTTGCGTATTCGGCCTCGAGCGTCACCGGGGCTGCCGCAAAAGCTGCCTGGAAATTACCAGCCGAACTGTCCGGTTCCGTGGAAGGATCCGGTGTCTCGGCATTGGCCATCTCAGCCTTGAGGTCGAAGGCACCCTTTTCCGGCGCGTAATCGACCCGGATCAAAGCTGCTGCCGAACGCGCCTGCTCGAAGGTTTCGGCCACGACGACGGCGATGGCCTGATGATAATGTTGTATCTCGCTGCCACCGAACAGTTTGGCGGTGTTGAGCTTGCCTTTCTGTAGATCACCGACATCGAGCGCGGTGACAACGCCAAGAACGCCGGGCGCCTTCTTTGCGGCGGCACTCTCGATCGATGTGACCTGTCCTCTAGCAATGGCGGAGCCGACGGGATAACCGTAGGCATAGCGCAGTTTCGGATCATGCCACTCATAGGCGTACATGGCGCGACCCGTGGTCTTCAACTCGCCGTCGATCCTGTGAATGGGCTTGCCGACGACCTTGAGCTGATCGATCGGATTGGTCGTTGCTGGTTTGTCGAACTGCATGGCTTATCCCCTCGCCTCTGACAGGACGGCGCCTATCGTGCGCTCGGTCAGCCTGATCTTGAACTTGTTCTGCTCGGTCGGCCGCGCATCCGCCAGAAGGGCGGATGCCATGGCGCGCGCGCCCTTCGGGAGTTCGGTCTCGGCGGCTTCTACGCGCCACGGCTTGTGGGCGACGCCGCCGACGGCAACCTTGCCGCTGCCATCGGGCTGGATGACGGCTGCGACCGAGACCAGCGCGAACGCATAGGAGGCGCGGTCACGGACCTTGCGATAGATCTGCTTGCCACCAACCGGAGCCGGCAGAGTGACGCCGGTGATGAACTCGCCCCGCTCCAGCGCCGTTTCGATATGCGGCGTAGCGCCTGGCAGGCGGTGGAAATCGGCGATCGGGATCGCGCGCTTGGCGCCATCCGGCTTGACGGTTTCCACCATCGCATCCAGTGCTCGCATCGCCACTGCCATGTCACTCGGGTGGGTGGCGATACAGGCATCGCTCACCCCAACGACGCCGAGCTGGCGGGTGACGCCACCAATGGCGGAACAGCCGCTGCCCGGCTGGCGCTTGTTGCAGGGCTGGTTAGGATCGTAAAAATAGGGACAGCGCGTGCGCTGAAGCAAATTGCCGGCCGTTGTCGCCTTGTTACGCAGCTGACCAGATGCGCCGGCCACCAGCGCGCGGGACAGAAGGGCGTAATCGCGACGTACCGTCTCATCAGCGGCGAGATCAGTGTTGCGCACCAGCGCGCCGATACGCAAGCCGCCATCCTGCGTTTTCTCGATCGAGCCGAGGCTAATGCCATTCACATCAATGAGATGCGACGGCTTCTCGATCTCAAGCTTCATCAGGTCAAGAAGATTTGTACCGCCGGCGATGAACTTTGCATCAGGATTTTGTGCCGCCGCCGTTGCCGCAGCTTCAACCGTAGATGCCCGTTCGTAGGTAAACGCTCTCATGCCCGCACCCCCGCAACTTCGTTGATCGCATCGAGAATGTTGGAATAGGCCCCGCATCGACAGATATTGCCGCTCATGCGCTCGCGAATTTCTTCCGAGGTAAGCGCCGCCTGCTGGGTGAGATTTTCGGTGACGTGGCTCGGGATGTTTGCTTTGATCTCCTCGAGCACCGCCACGGAGGAACAGATCTGTCCGGGCGTACAATAGCCGCACTGGAAGCCGTCGTGCTTGACGAAGGCCGCCTGCATCGGGTGCAGATTGCCGGGCTGGCCAAGACCTTCTATGGTGGTGATCTTGTCGCCCTCATGCATGACAGCGAGTGACAGACAGGAATTGATGCGGCGGCCATCGACGATCACCGTGCAAGCGCCGCACTGGCCATGGTCACAGCCCTTTTTCGTTCCTGTTAGATGCAGGTGCTCACGCAAGGCATCGAGCAATGTTGTGCGGTTATCCAAGATCAGACTCTGGGATTCTCCGTTGACCTCAAAGGCGACTTCTGTGATGTTTTGCAAGGTTTTTCCCCTTGTGTCTGCCGCACGGACACCCGTCGCGGCTCCAGCGACCGCTAGTGTTGCGGATGATGACACAAGCAGTTTTCGTCGGGAAAGTTCCAATTGGATTCGTGTTGGCATCTCAACCTCCTGGCTAATGGCTCCGGCACGTCAGTCACAAACCTCGCCGTCGCTTTCCAAATAGAGGCGCGTTCGAACGGGACTACCCCTTCAGATCCGCATGCACCTATTAGCGAAGCGCATGAATGCGCTTAGGTCCTGCAGCCCAAGCAGTAAAAGCTGCGGACCGCGAGCTTGTTCCAAGAGCTATGTCGTGCTGGGAGCGCGATTTTTCACGGACATATGCCAGCCGACAAAGCCCTGTGTCACAACATTGGCAAGTCGTTTGAATGTGAAAAGAAACGAACCCTCGACCCGTACCTCGAATTCGCTATGCCTTGATTTGTCTGTTTGACCGTCGATCATCGATCCACTTCATCGTCGGCGTGACGGCAATGCCATGAACGACAATTGACACAACAACGATTAACAGCACGGTCGCCCAGACGGTCTCCGCAGCCTGGAATTCCGCATGCGCAGTCGCATAGGCAAGATAATAGATCGACCCAAGGCCGCGGATGCCGAATACAGCGATTATGATCGCCTCGCCGTGAGGATGTCCTGATCCTATCAAGGATATCCAACCCAACAACGGGCGAACCAGAACAAGCGCAAGGACAGCGACAACGATCACCCGCCAATCGATGTGAGCGAGAAGCTGGCCACTTACTGCAATGGACCCAAGGCAGACGAGGAGTACCATCATCAGCAATCGCTCGATCTGTTCGGCAAAATCATGTAGCTGTTCATGGAAAATACTTTCCCGTTCGCTTGCTCGGAAGGCGACTGCGGCGAGAAAAACGGAGACAAAGCCGTATCCACCGGTAAGTTCGGTTAGACCATATGTCGCGAAGGTCATTCCCAGCGCAACGAAGCCGTCCTGGGTCTTTGCCAGGCTGCTCCCATGCATCTTAAAAGCCAAAAAGCCGAAGAGCTTTCCAAGCGTCCAGCCCATAGCCACTCCGGCTGCCAGCCTCCAGCCTACGTCAACGACAGCCCAATGCTGGTACAGTTCGCGGGCTCCTGCACTCCCAACTGCCATGGCGATCGCCAGGTGTACGAAAGGAAAGCTCAGACCATCGTTCAAACCCGCCTCAGACGTAAGAGCGAACCGGACCTCGTCCTCCTCGCCTGTCTTGGGCGGCCCAACCTGGATATCGCTGGCGAGGACAGGATCAGTTGGCGCTAGCGAGGCACCAAGCAAGAGAGCCGAGGCCGCAGTCAACCCAAGGATCCAATACCCTAAGAATGCGAGTGTAGCGATGGTCAATGGCATGGCGATCCCGAGTAGCCGCCACGTCGTCTCCCACCTCTTCCATCCAATCGGGCGGTCTAGCTTCAGACCGGCGCCCATGAGAGCGACGATGACGACGACCTCCGTCATCCGCTCAGTGAACTCGCGGTTCTCCAACGGATTGAAGCGGGGCAACAGCGGAAAAGGAGACCATGCCAACATCGCGCCAATGGCGAGGCAAGCAATGGGCAGCGATAATGGTAGGCGCCGCATCATCATCGGCAGCCATGCGGTCAGTAGAACGACGAAGCCGAGTATGGTCAGCGTAACAAGGTAGATATCCACGCACGCTCACTTTCTCCGGTGGTCTCAGCGGCTCAAACATTTGACCAATCAAGGCCAGGGACTCAAATCCTGCCCCTCAATAGAAGATTCCGAACGTCGTCCACGATTTGATTTGTCGCGCCGAGCGCATCGATCAGTTGCGCCGGCCTGCTGCCCCGCAGTCCCGCGGTGGTAAGCTTTTTGTCCCGGACATAAGTGTAGATACCGCTGACCGCAAAGGCGGCATAGTGGCTAATGTTGGTGCTCTGCCCGGTGAGTGTGCTGCGGAACAAGTCGCCACCGTAGAATGACCTGCGCGCAATCGGGTTTGCGAAGGCGAGTTCGAGAATAGCGATAAGTTGCCGTTCTTCTGTCACCATATGGTCAACGTCAGGTGCGGGCGGCGCGGGTTTGGCGTTATCGTAACGATCAGGCAGGTGCAGGCGAACTTTCAAGACGGCGGTGTCAGATGCCAGCGTGTTTAAGAATGCTCTCATGAATTCCGCAAATGCGGCTGGATTAGACGTTTGAGACCCGAAATTGATGTGCATTCGGTCAAGGCCATCGTCCCCGTTGGGAACGGGATCCGCAACGCGGTCGACAAATGTCTGCGATCCTCCGGGAAGAGAATAAGCCACAGTGGCGGCGAACATGTTCTGCTCGTCGGCAAACAGGATCGAGCATGCTTGGTTAAAAGCCTCTTGATCGGCCCTCGACTGGAAGCCGATCTCCACACCACCGTCGAGGACGTAGTTCTCGAAAGGCTTGATGCCTTCCACATCAGGCCAAAGATGCGCGTCCTGTTCACGATGGAAATGGTTCTGCACGTACCAACCGAGACCTGGGATACGCGAACACAGAGGTCCATGGACGTCGCGCCAGTAGGTCGCAAAAACCTCGTGCGGCACCCTCGGGCGTCGAAGAACGGTCGTGTAGGAGTTTATCGCGATCGCTTCATCCCGCGCGGCATAATTCTGGTCGGCTGATATGATGGTCAAGTCATGCTCCTGGTTAGTCAGGAGAACATTCGCCGTCTCTCGTTGTTCCGCATCCGCGGTGCAACTAAGCGATACAATCCGCAAATTTGCTGTGAAGAAACCGTCTTTGCCTACCTCGGACTTAGTCGACACACACCGACGACCTGAGAGACATAATGCAGTGCCTGCCCCATCATTAAATGACGGCTAAAGGTCATTACCGGGTAGATGATCCTGGAATAAAGCAATGGATTTCCAGTGCTGTCACGAAAGCATCGGCCGACGGTCATGACCAGCTTCCACTTCTTCGACGCGTTCGCCACGCGATATTCCGCGGTATAGGGTAGGCCGACCCTGACGGCTTTGGATATCAAGCTGGAAAGTATTCCCTGATCGGCCACATGGACGCGATCGATATACGATGAGATTGGCAGTCCCTTCATTGTCTGTAGAGGATCAAGACCGACAGAGCCGCAATCGCGGTGTCTCCGTAGAGACGATCGCTGCTGAGGCCCCAAGTGTAAATCCCAGCTTCTGGCTCATCGCCGAGTAGATTGTCGAGATTGATCATTCAGCTACTCCGAGCATCACCACCCTATCATATGTGCTAGACGTATTCGGCAGTCGCGTGTTTTCATAAGACATCATCGGCATCCTTTCCGGCAGTTGTTGACAGAGAGACACAGCGCTCCCGCCAAACTGAAGGAGCAATCTATGGCGCGGTATTTCTTTCACATCATGAATGGCAAGGTCATTGTCGACGAGGTTGGTATGGAGTTGGCTGGAATGGATCAGGTGCGAATAGAAGCCATTCGCTCGGCGGGGCAGATGCTGAGTGATGGACGACACGCCTGGAAAGGCCAGGCATGGCAGATGATTGTCGCCGACGCGGATAACACTATCGTATTCGGAGTGAACTTCTCGGTGGACCGACACGGTCTCTGATCGATGCTGAATCAGCTTCGTTGTGCCGAGGTCCGAAGGTCTTGCGGCCAGCGAAGGTGAAGATAACTAGGATCGAAATCCGAGTAGTCCTTGAGGCGCTGGACGTCGGAGATCACAATTCGTTCGTCTTTCAGGCTCACCAAGCCGGCTTCACGCAGCTCTTTCAAACTTCTGTTCACATGAACGACTGATAATCCCATGGTGTCGCTGAGTTCTGCCTGCGTCAACGGCAGTTCGAACGTGCCGTCATTGGTGAGGCCAACCGCCTTCATTCTTTCATGTAGTTCGCTGAACAGATGCGCTATCCGATGTGGTGCGGATCTTTGCCCCAGGTTGACAAGCCATTCCCGTAACGTGGCCCCGTCCACAAGCGAGCACATCCAAAGCGCTCGCGCGAGTGAAGGACGTCGCTCCGTAAGCTCTAGTATGGTGCCAGGTGACAGCTGGGCCACGCGGCATGGACTAAGCGTTGCGATGGTGTGATCCATCTTCCGTAGAAGTGCGACGTGGACATCGCAGAAATCGCCTGGGATCAGGTAAGCAAATATCTGCCTTCTGCCGTCGGACGTCATTTTGTAGCGCATGGCGAAACCATCGACGATCACCAGAACGTTTTCCGGGTTATCGCCTTCCCTAATCAAATCCTGGTCCGCGCCAACCAGTCTGGTGTGAGCTGAGACAGACGCCAACCATTCTCGATCGTCACTGCGTAGCGGCTCAAAACTGCCGAGCTTGCGGATGAATGCGTTTGGCACAGCTTGCCTTTCATCTGGTCCGTATCGTCGGGATAAAACATCAGAAAACTCGATGGACTATTAACTATGTGAAGGCGGTGGCTGTATTTCCGCCTAATCCTGCAGTTCAGAAGTGGCTTCGGGGACGTAGAGGTCGCTGCGTGCTCTATTAATCGATTGGACCGAGGCATGAGTGAATTCCTGCGAGCAGGTGGCGCAATGGCTCATGCGATCCGCGACCACGCCTGGGCCAAAACAAGCGTTGGTTCGATCAACGAATGGCCATTGGCATTGAAAGCTGTCGTGCAGACGATGCTACACCAACGTCATGCGATCTGCCTGTTCTGGGGGCGCGACCTCAACATCCTGTATAATGATGCATATAAACCCTTTCTCGGGGCAAAGGAACCCGGGGCCCTTGGCAAACCCTGCGCGACGCGCCTGCGTTAAGGCGTCCCGTTTTTTTAGGTATGCATTCTCCATCCGCAGATAGGCCAGTTCAGCCAGCAACTCCTCGCGGCTTCTGACTTCATCACTTGGTGGTCCATCCCCGCCGGTGTTCGTAACCGGGGCGGAGCGACAGGTGGTTTGGGCATGGAACGGGACCCGCCTCTTGGACGCGGAGCCAAGGCTTCAAGCCCGCCTCGCTCATATTGCCTCTCCCGGACCGAGAGGCAGCCAACGCTGCGAATGTCGAACAGCGCTGCCGCCTGCCGACGGGACAGGCCATCCTTCCACATCCGTTCGAGGACCGATAGCCTGAACTGAGCATCGTGATGGCTCTGCTTCCGCGATAAGCCAGCCACGCAATTGGCCGCGTGGACCCACCTACGGACCATGGAATAGTCAGCCCGAAACGCAAACCAACCTCTCGGTAGCTGTGCGTGCCGTCGCAGTGATACGAAACGACCTCCTGCTTGAACGTGCCGCTGTATTTGGACATGCAAAACCCCGAAGTTGGGTGTCCAACTTTCGGGGGTCAGTTCATTCGGCGGGCCTCTGGAGACCTCGCTCATTGTTAGCAGGAAGTTCCTGCCTGACCAGCGCCGGGATTTGTGCTGGTGTTGTTGTTCTGTTCAGACTGTGCCGCGCCCTGCGTGCCACCGGGAGCACCACAATTGGTGTTCGAGCTACCCATGTCCTTGCCACCATTGCCGGAATTGCTCATTCCACCAGAATTGTTCGCACCAGAAGAATTGGTGTCGCTGCTGGTCCCACTGCTGTTGCCGCCGCTTCCGCTGTTATTGCCTCCGCTACCATTGTTGCCGCCGCTTGAACTCTGAGCCATCGCTGACGTTGCCAGACCAATAGACAGCGCCGTTACCGCAAGAATTTTCATCATTTTGGTTGTTTCCTTTATACCCTACACAAAGCGAACCTCTGATGCGGAGTAATGTTCCACGCCGTACAGGAACCATCCGCCGTTCGTCGTGTTAGCCTCCGAACAGGAGAACCACATGCGACCACAAGACGAGCCAAGCCTACAAAATCATACCGAGCCGGTAGCGAAGCAGCGGCAGAAAGCGGTTTTCGGCCGCTCTGCGTTGACACTTCTTGCGGTCCTAGCCGTCATCGCCGCTCTCATTTGGATTGGTATCGCGGTCTATGGCATCAGCACAGGCACGTAGGGATGGATAGCGACCTCCCACCTAAAAAGGGGTACGGGCGCGGTTTGGTCGTGCTCGTACTTCTCATACTGCTCCTGATCGCGATCGCCGGATTCTGGATCGTCTTTTTACCTCAAACGACCTGATCCAGGTGCATCAAGCATTTGATTTATACTTGGCCGACTACGGGGCGGTGAGTTTGTTCTGCCGACCAGAAGACTGGGACGCGATTCAACTAGAGACAATCCTGAATGTTTGTACACACCGCTTTTAGGCTCGTCGCGTTGGCGGCTTTCCTTGCTGCCTACATACTGTCGTTTCACCTACCCAATTGGACTAGTTATGAAAACGGCCCAATTGAGATGGCCCAAAACCTTGTTCTTTTGATCGGCGGCCTTCAAGCGATATCCTACGGTACCCAAGCGAAAGAGCCGTGGCGCTATCTATGGTTTGCGGCAGCTCCAGTGTGGTTCATTTGCCTGGGCCGAGAACTCAGTTGGGGAGCTGTTTTTTTGCCGCCGATCAAATTCGCTGCCAGCGGGCCTTTCTACACTAGCGCCGTTTTGCCCTACAAGGCTCTGGTCGCTCCCCTCGTGGGGTTGCTGCTTTTGTTTTCATTCGGGCTCTTTGTTCGGTTTAAACTCTGGACGGTAGGTCTCCTTGCGTCGAAGTCTCGGCAATTACCGGTAATTGAGGTTGCGATGGCTGGCGTAGCGGTTCTGCTCATGACCGCGGCTGAGAACCACATGAATCTTTCGCTAGAGGCCTATCTCGGTTACGGCCAGATATTTGAGGAAACCATAGAGCTTTCAGCCTATCTTTTTCTTCTTGCGGCCCAGCACCGGCTTCGATTAGTAGCCGGGAACAAGTGGTGAGTGAGTTCGAGGGCGTTGAGACTTCAAACATTTCTTCTTTAACCAGTGGAACTCTGGCCATTTTGGTCTGTTAGCGAGTCCCCCACTCGATCATCGAGTGGGTCATTGCCGAATCAGAGTTGGTTGAAAGGATACTCTCTTGGAATATGAGGCTTCACATGCTTTTCAACCGCTTCAATTGACTCAGTATAATAGTAACCGCGGCAGCATCGTCAGTTCCGTAGAAGACGCCGCCCTAGCGCTCTTGACGGATTGGCCAGGGGATGAGGGTGACCGGTTCTACGAGGCAGTGAAGGCTTGCCTCGATTGCCTTGATCATGTCGTGGAACCAGCATCAGCACGCATAGCTTTCATTCTGGCTGCACAGGAAGCAGGTAACCTCGTCGAATACTAGGTGCGGAGTGTTACACCCATATCAGGGCGGTTAACCTTGGACATTTCTTCCGTAACCCACGGAACTACACCAGTTTGGGCAAGTTACTGATCACTCACCTGGGCCATGGAGACAAGGGCTCGCCATATTATCCGAGCGAGCCTTCGACTCCCGAATTCCGCCTAAATATTTGGGCTGCCGAAACAGCAGGCCCAAGGCTTACCCCCTCTGCGGGAGAGGTCAGCGCTCCGCCCCGCCGTCATCGCTGGCCGCGTTATAGGACGTTGATGATAGGACGTTGATTACATGCTCAAGCGATGGGACGGCTTCACGTCGTTCCTAGACGACGGCCGGATTTGCCTGACGAACAACGCCGCCGAGCGAGCCTTGTGAGGCTTCGCACTCGGCAGGAAGTCCTTGGCTCTTCGCTGGATCAGATCGGGGCACTGACCGGGCCGCACTCGTGGCCACTTTGATCATGACAGCAAAGCTCAACGATATCGATCGGTAGGCGTGGCTGTTCCACGTTCTTGCCTGCATCGCTGACACGCCGATCACCAAGATGGAGAAACTGCTACCTTGGAATTGGACGACGGCAGCGCAGACGCTCAAGCAGCATGATCTCTAAATGTCACGTCTCGCTGCTCTACCTCACTGATCCATTCTTGCTGTGAACGCACCAAATCCCTTTTGCTTGGAGATCGTAGGGCGGATTCGCCGCATCGCGGGCAGATATTCGCAATAGAGCCAGTCCTGTAGATTATTGCGCACCTATCATCGCGAGCAGAAAACCATTTTTCTAGCTAATCCATATCGCATTTTGCCCGTTGTCTCCATTCGTCGATAAAAAGTTTAGTCAACGAGAAATCAGTGACCAAGAGGGCGGCCTTCGCCGGATGCTTACGAGGTCCGTTAATGGCTTTGGAAACGGGGGGCTAAGCCCCCCGGTCTTTAGCGTGATGCTTTGTAAAGTTTCTCCGCAATCTCGAACATTTCTTCCGGGGCATAGTCAGGCGTAAACGCCGATGGAACCCCGATTAGCTGCTGGATTTTCCCGCCTTCAGGCATGCCGTCGACGACCTCGAGCTCACCTGGTGGATCCGTAGGCAATGCAACTTCGCCATTACCCCAAATTCCTGACATCTCTTTATAATCGCCTGGGCTGAACGTATAAAGACGGCGGTGAGAACCCTCATCCAAATATTTCTGGCACTCGGGAACTTTATCGAGAGGAATGTTCGGTGTCGGGAGGAATTTCTTGACGTCGACGCCGGTGATCTTTTCAAGCGCCAGTGCGTATGCGTGCGCGTGGACGGAACCACGCACAAGGAGATAGCCGCAGACTTCACGACCGGTCGGATCAGAGAGTGTTTCGTAGACCCGTAGCTTGTGAAGGCGCGCGCCGCATTCGAGGTGAAAGTTGTGCAGGAGGTCGACCACCACGTTGCCCGTGGTTGTGATGAAATCGTTATTCCATGAAACGCCGTTGCTATTGACGGGCATCGCACCGCCGCCACCAGACAGGAACGCCGCAGCGAGGCGAATATCTTTCATCCCTTCCCACGGAGCGCCTGAGATATCGCCTCCATCGCCTTCGTCACCGCCCGGAATGTCTGGACCATTATTGAGCATGGCAACGCCATTGCTAACGAGTTCGACGTGGCCAAGCTCCTCCGCCGTAATGCTGGCGACGAGGCTATAGAATGGCTTGAGCTTTTCCTTGCTGCGGAAATTGAAGCTTTGGAACATGTAGTTTCCAAGCGTCGACATTTCTCCGTACTTCCCGCCGAGAAGCTCCTGCAGAGCGGCGGCGGCATTTGGGTCTGCGCGTTTTGGAGCTGGCAGGTCGGCCTGCAGCTGGTCTACTCTCATGAACATGTGCCGTTCCTTCTTAGTTGGATGACGCCAACGAACAAGACGACCTGGATCGAGTTCCCCAGCGTCAAAAAGAAAAAGGAAGGGCGGTCAACCAATGCGTATCGGCGAACGCGCGCCTGCTTATCCAGTCAAAGCTCGCCAGGGGGTCGCCAGTCTCATCTCCAGACGGAGAAGAAGCGCTTAAGAAGTATTTAGCGGGAACTCTTACTGAATTTCTTGTTCAGAGATTTCGACTTGGACAAGATGGGTCAAACCACCGACACCTCGTCGACCGGGAAGATATCCACGATTCCCGAGTCCACGGTGAAAATGCACATCCGCGAAACCATCGCATTCGAGACGAAGAAAGCGGAGTTTGTGGAAAAATTACTCATCCTATCAATTGGCCAGCACACATTCGTCGACCGCAAAATGGTCTATGCGTGGAGGGAAGCAGGAGTCGAACTGATTGGACCCGTTCTATCCATAGGTCGGATCTCCCGCGTAGCGATTGGCTTAGTCGTGGGCGCGATAATCGACCTAGACCTAGACATTGACGCGCTTATCCTCCTGACTGATCAACTGGATGGGCTGGGAATCCCGGCCATCTTTGCGGGATCGCAGACAGGGAAGGCACAAACGAGCGGCTTCTGCATGTCACGCGAGCGCGAGGCGATCACTGCGATCATGGCCGCGCTTCTCACGCAGCATAAAGTGACAAAGCATTAACATATGTGATTGAGCGGCCAATAGGAGAAGATACGCTGAGTTGTAACGACCGCGAGGCCGAACAGGAAGAGCGATCAGTGCAGACAGTTCCCAAAGTATTTCCAACGGTTTTTTACCCCTCGGATATCCGGGCAATGGCGGCCGCGTATCGAGTGGCCGTGACTCGTCCGATTTGCGCGGATGTCGACCCTGTATTTCTTGCCAGGGCGGTGTTGCATTTCTACGTCCGAGCCCTGGTAGACCCTGATCGCCTCAGCGAACTGACGTGCAGGCTCGTAGGCAAACGTCGCGATGAGGGCCGGGAGGCTCATCGCACGAGCACACCAAACGCATCCGCTCTAGCACAGCCCGGATCCCTTCCTGTCAAGGACGGCGCAACACCTGGAGGTAGTTCCAATGGATCGTGATACCGACGATGGTATTCGCGCCGACATGATCAGGCTCATTCCTGAAATCCGGAAATTTGCGAAGCGCTTCTCAGACAATCCCAACGACGTCGATGATCTCGTTCAGGAAACACTCCTGCGCGGCCTCGCCAATCTCGACAAGTTCCAGCCGGGCACCCGCCTCAGATCGTGGCTGTTTACGATCCTTCGCAACTCGTTCTGCACTCGCTACCAACGAAGCGTGAGAGAAGCGCCCGGTCGTGAGGATTGTGTCTCGCTACAGTCATCCGTGCCTCCTGCGCAGGAATGGTCAATCCGAATGCAAGAATTCAACAGGGCTATCGCAAGCCTTTCGCCCGAGCACCGAGGGGCATTCGATGCGGTTCTTGTGGACGGCGACAGTTACGAGGCTGCGGCTAAGAGATGTGGATGCCCAGTCGGCACTGTTAAAAGCCGGGTGAACCGGGCTCGACTGGCGCTCACGGAGCAAATGGGTGGCGCCCCATGATATGGATCCATAATTGCCCAACCTATCATATGTGCTGGTGATCGCCGGGGTTTGCATATCTAATCATCACCTCACCCGCACCTTGTTCGCCAGCTCGTGACAGAGAGACAATGCGCTCCCGCCACAGCACGGGAGCCTAGCCATATGCCGCGGTACTTTTTTCACGTTCTCAACGGCAAAGCGGTCGTCGATGAAATCGGCTTTGATCTTACAAACTCGGACAAGATGCGCACCGAAGCGATTCGAGCCGCTGGGCAGATGTTGAGTGACGGCAAGCACAGCTGGAACGGTCAAGCGTGGCAAACGGTCGTAACTATGTCGCCGGAACCATCGTTTTCGGCGTGAAATTCTCAGTAGACCGCCACGGTCTTTAGGCTTGTCGGATGAACTAGGAAGAGTTCCTCGCACTTCGTAGGGGCCATTTACAAAAGTTGCAGAACTAGGGTGCGCCATATGCCCCTCGCAAGGGGCTGTACCGGCTAGAACTCGGGTAGGTCCCATTCTAACAGATAAGGAACCTGCCGTATCCGCCGCAAGGACTGTTCGTCGTCTCGGCGTTGGGGTGGAGGAACAGTGGGTCGCCTCGGGTGCGAAATGGCAGCCCAAGTCGTCATGAGAGATCGTCGCCGCTCTGAAGGAGATTGGGTTTGTGAGCAACCTCGTGGAGTACCGCGGAGACACGATGTCTCCCGACTTCAACTAACCATCGTGCCAGGTTCCGACTGTCACTGCTGATAAGGATTGAATGATGCATTACCCCCGTATACTAATGATAGCTGCTTTCGCCATCACCTACTCCTTCGCAACCTTTAGCATTCCGGCCTATGCTCAGGACGCTGCGAGCACAGCGTTCGCTCAAAAGGCTGCGCAGGCCGACATGTTCGAAATCGAAGCGGGCAAAGTCGCTATTGCGCGTGGCAAGGATGATGCCGCCAAACAGTTTGCCCGCGACATGGTGATGGATCACACCAAGTCTTCTACGGATTTGAAATCGGCTGTCGAGGCCGAGAAAATCGAACTTCCAACAGGGCTGACGAAGGAAAACACCGACAAGCTCGCCGCCCTCGAAGTGGCGTCAGATGCGGATTTCGACCAAGCGTATCTCGCAACCCAGGTCGCGGCCCACGAGGAGGCTGTCGCGATGTTTACCTCGTACGTCAAGGATGGGCCTGACGGTCCTATCAAAAACTTTGCGACAGCAACGCTTGGGACGTTGAGAACACATGCGATCAAGGTTCACGGTTTGACCGATAACAAATAATCGCGCTCAAAGCGGTGGAACTTATTACGCGGCTACGTGTTCGATGGCCGCATTTTCGACCCTAGCAATTATGGAGCCTATGATGGCAGAGAAGACTTTGGACGATCTGTTCCCTGATACGCTCAAGGATATCTATTTTGCCGAGAAGCAGATCTTGAAGGCATTGCCCAAGATGGCACGTGCCGCCCAATCCCCTGAGGGCAAGCAGGCTTTTCTGACTCACAAAGACCAGACAGAAGGTCAGATCGAACGCCTCCAGCAGGTATTTGAGCTGATCGGCAAGCCGGCGCGTGGCAAAACCTGCGAAGCGATCCAGGGCATTCTTGCTGAAGGCGAGGAGATCATGGAAGAATTCATGGGATCGCCCGCCCTTGACGCGGGCTTGATCGCATCGGCGCAAGCCGTCGAGCACTACGAAATCGCGCGCTATGGAACGTTGAAAAGCTGGGCCAGTCAGCTGGGGCTGGCGGACGCCGTTCCGCTGCTGGATGCCAATCTGCAGGAAGAATTGCAGACCGACGAGCTGCTTACCCAATTGGGGGAGGCCTCAGCCAATCCCAAGGGCGCCAACAAAGTCGCTTAGATACTGTTCTGACCTCACTGATCAGAGGCCGCCGCCAGGAGGCCTCACTTTTTTCCGAAGCGCGTTCGCTCAGTATCAAACTTGATTTCATGGGCGTGGAACTCCTTCCTCAGCTGCATGTTAGCGAGCTCCGAATATCGATAGCGATCCAGGAGAATTCCTATGACAGTTCCTATTCCAGCCCGTGATAGCGATAGCGGCTTCGCCTCTGGCGCAGCGTTCTATAAAATTTCCTGGGGAGCGGTTCTCGCTGGTGTTGCGATCGCTCTCGCCGCGCAGTTCTTGCTCAACCTCCTGGGCGTTGGTATCGGCGCTGGCGTACTCGACCCGACCACCTCCGATAACCCGGAAGCGTCTAACTTTTCGATAGCAGGGGGCATTTGGTTCGTGCTTGCGGGGATCGTTTCAGCCTTCATCGGTGGCTATATCGCCAGCAGGCTATCGGGGCGACCCGACAAGCCGACTGGTGGGTTGCATGGTCTGACGACCTGGGCTGTGACCACGCTAGTCGTCTTATTCATGTTGACCACGTCAGTTGGCGCTTTGATCGGCGGCGCGTTTTCAGGGCTTTCGAGCGTTATCAGCGGAGCCGGACAAACGGCTACGACCGCTGTGGCAGCAAGTGCCCCGGCGATCTCCAGCGCAACCGATCCGATGGCCGGAATAGAACGGCAGGTCCGCGGATCGACAGGAAATGATCCCGAGGCCCTGCAAGACGCAGCAGTTGCTGCTGTCCGGGCGGCCATGACGGGAGATGAAGCAGCGGCTGAGGACGCCCGGACACGCGCTGCCGATGCAGTCTCACGCGCCCAAGGCATCCCTGTTGATCAGGCCCGACTGCAAGTCGAACAGTATGAGAAGACCTACCACGACAACATTGAATCCGCCAAAAAGCAGGCCGCAGAGGCCGCCGATCTCGCTGCCACGACGGTAGCAACAGGCGCAATCCTTGGCTTCCTTGCCTTGGCACTCGGTGCTGCCGCGTCATGGTTTGGCGGGGTTTCCGGCACGAGGGGCATTTTAAGGACCGACGACAAGCGTCACATCGCAGGCGTGTAATAACAGCTTTCGATGCGAAGCATGATTCTGCACATGGCGCCTTGCGGGGCTTTTATGCTGCCGGGGATGTGGTACCCGGCCTTGATCAGATAGCCAGCGCGATGGGGCAAGCGGCGATTGCGGCAACAACCATTCGAAACGATATGAGCGCTTCGCGTACACTGTTGAGGTAGATATCGAGACACGGTTCATCCGCTTTCGACCCCCGGAGTTCACGACCTGCGATCGGGCAAAGATATTTTCTCAAGCCGCGGAACTCGTGAACCAATGGGATGTTCGACGTCTCTAACGAGGAGATGGAAATATGAGCAACCCAGAAGACGATGCCAAGGGCCAGTACGCGCCCTCGCAGGCAGACCGTAAAGCGACCGGTGTTCACAGCGCAAAACCTACCGTGATCACGGGTTCGGAAGATGCGACAGTTCATCGAGATCCACCCGGGAAAAAGTCCGAGAAGGATTTCGATCTGAACTACGATCCCGCAGAGCCAAACGAGCAGAATTCTCGCGGCTAGCCGTTATCATGGGCGGGAGCGAAAGCACCCGCCCCTCCCCAACAATACCGTCGCGAGCCGATACGGCACTCCGCGCATGCGGCATTCGAACACGAACGAGATGTAACACTGACATCGTTGCGTATCGTGTTGGGCTAAACCGGACCACCTTCCGCACCGACCAAAGTGTTGCGCGCCGAACAGAATTTCATCCACAAACTGAGGCAATCCATAAATGAGTGCGACTTGCACATCAGATCTACAGTCAGGCTCAAACGAAAAAGCTTGGCTGAAGATCCTCGCAAAATATCGACAGCCAGATGTTGGTCGCAGCGTCTATGAGCTTGCAATCACAGGGGTACCGTTCCTGCTGCTTTGGTTCGGCACCTGGTTTGCCGTCCATTTTGAGTTCTGGCCAGGCCTGGTTCTACTCGTGCCGGCGGCCGCATTTCTGCTGAGGCTATTCATGCTCCAACACGACTGCGGCCATGGCTCCCTCTTCGGTCGTCGTCGCTGGGACGACTGGACCGGAAGAGTGATCGGCGTCCTGACGTTGACACCCTACGATTACTGGCGTCGAGCCCACGCCGAGCACCACGCCTCGGCCGGCAATCTCGACGGACGCGGGGTTGGCGATATTACGACCCTCACTGTTCGCGAATATCATTCCCTGCCTACACGGGGAAAGGTCGCTTATCGGCTCTATCGGCATCCTGCCGTAATGTTTGGTCTCGGCCCAGCATTCCTGTTTCTGTTCAAACAAAGATTACCTTTCGGACTGATGCGCTCAGGCGCCCTTCCCTGGGTGTCGACACTCGCCACGAACGCCGCTGTTGCAGCGCTCGCTGTCGTGCTGATCTGGGCGGTGGGACTTGTACCTTTCCTCTTGGTTCATCTCCCAATCGTGTTGATTGCCAGTTCCGCAGGTGTCTGGCTTTTTTACGTTCAGCATCAGTTCGAGGATACACACTGGTCGAGGCCGCCGGAATGGAATTTCCCTTACGCAGCTATGCATGGAGCGTCACACTACGATCTCCCCGCGCCACTGCGATGGATCACCGGAAACATCGGAATGCATCATATCCACCATCTGTCGAGCAAAGTGCCCTTCTACAGATTGCCCGAAATTCTTCGGGATTACCCCGAACTGGCGAATGTGGGCCGGATCACCCTCCGTGATAGCCTTGCCTGCGTAAAACTCGTCTTGTGGGACGAGAAGACACAGCGACTAATCTCTTTGAAAGAAGCTCGGGCACAACAAAAAGGCGCGCCAACAGCGTCGCCGCCTGAAGCTCAACGTTCCGTGAAAGGATGATAGCAATGCACAATCTGAAAGAATTTGCCACGAGTTCCAACGGTGACCGATGGTTCCTCGGACGTAACGAGCAGAGCAGTGCAGCATTTGTTCTCCATCGAGGTAATCCTGCGTCGGGGGGGCATGAAACACGAAGCACTGTCGATTCATTCTTGGCGCAAGAGCCGAGGGGACCACAACACGACAGGCTCGCCGCCGCTCTTGTAGCTATCGAAGCGCCAGAAACTGCGGACGGCGGGGAGGAGGAAAAGACTCCATCACTGAAATTGGCCGAGGAATATCTCCGGCTAGGCGGCAAACGGCGAGCTAAGGTCGACGACAACATCGTCAACACGCGGCTATGGGAGGACGAACCCAAGGAGGCTTCGGAATTCTGGGATGTCAAGGTTGAGCCAATGGAGGAGAAGCAGCGCCGCGAGGTCGAACTCCATCTGCCCTCGATCAGCGATGACTGACGTCTCTATCCTGCTTTCTCGTTTAACATCTCCGCAAGTCGTTGCGCGTTTCTTATGGAATGACCGTCGCGATCATTATTGAAATACACCCAGACGGTTTTCGCAGACGAGCTCAAAATTCGGTCGGCCCAGACCTGCAGCTCTTGATCACTGTAGTCGTGACGATACCACTGGCTCACACCGTGAAAGCGGACATAGATGTCATCGGCGGTTTTTACGAGTTCGTCCGGTAACTTCGGACCACTGCACGAGCAGAAGATTATACCCGCGGACGAGAAGGCTTCGTACACCGTCGCATTCCACCAGCTTTTATGACGAAATTCCACGACATTGCGACGCCGCGGATCAAGCTGAGAAAGGATCGAGTGAAGAGTTTCGGCTGAGTATCGGACGCTCGGCGGGAGCTGGAACAGGAAACACCCCATTTGAAGCCCGAGCATATCCGCGATATAACCAAAATCCTGGATCAAGGTTTCCGTTTCATCGAAACGCTTGATGTGGGTGATGAGCTCACAGACCTTGATCGAGTAAACGAATCCCGGATCGGCCTGGCGGATCCACGTCTTAACCGCACCCACTGTCGGCCAGGAATAAAACGGCGCGTTCAGCTCGACCGTTTTGAAACGGCCCTCGTAGATCGAAAACCATTGGCTTGATGGCACGTCGGAGGGATACATGGCCCCTTTCCAATGCCAGTAATACCACCCGGAGCAGCCGATATGGACGTATCCGGATACCGGGTCAGACGCCACTGGTTCGAGCGTGGGCCGCGATATGCGAAGTTCGTGCATTCTGGCTGCGCGCGTGACATTGGCATCGCGCTGTTTTTGACGGCGCTCGGCTCGTCGGATGCGGCGCACAGCAATCTCGTCTTCCGATAGTTCACTCACCGTGCTTCTCGCGGTCCCACAGGGCAAGAGCGGTCATTCGATATGATGACCCAGTGGGGAGTTGGCGTAATCCGACAACAACGCAGCGACGTCATCGTAAATGGCAATCGCGCCAGCATTCCGCAGGAGCTCATCCGCAAACCCTCCGGACCGCAACGCCACCGTGGAAATGCCAATTTTGCGGGCCGCCTCGACGTCGTAGGGAGAATCCCCCACCACCATCACTTCCTCGGCCGTAACACCCTTCAATTTTGCCAGCGCGGTCGAAAAGATATCGGGAGACGGTTTGGTGTTTTCCACTTCGCCGCCACTTGTCGTGGCGGCCACGAGCTCCCTGATATTCAGTTCGTCCATATAGTGACTGAGATCATCCTGCGAAGCCGAAGAGGCCAGTACGACCTGCTGTTGACATTCACTGGAATGTGCAAGCAGCTCGAAAGCGTACCGGAACGGTTTGACAGACGCGCGATACTTGCGACGGAAAATCCCGCCCTGCAACTTTCCCAGTTCCTGACATGTTGCGGCATCAAGGTCCGGCACGAGCGCGGGTATCAGCATATCGGCGCCCTTGCCGATCTGAGCATGAATTTCCGGCCCTGAGAAGTTCATTCCGATGCTCTCAAATGCCTCGCGCCAGGCAAGCACGTGCAGGTCGTTGCTGTCCACGAGCGTGCCATCGATATCGAAAAGGATCGCCTTGACCTGCATTTCGGATCCCAATCATAAGATTTGTTTCAGATACCCGCGACGATTTGCGTAGCAGTTTCGCAACTGCGCAGACGGCTAGGCATGGCCGGCGCAAAAGTCGTCATCTTCAACACCAGTGGAGTATTTTGTCTTCGCTTGCCGGATTGAAGCGAGATGGACGGAGAGTGCTGATCTAAAAGCCAGTATCTCTTGCCGTCTTATGTGGGCCGCGGCAGCACGCAACAGCATTTTCGAACTTTCGTCGACCATGAGACCTTATTGTCCACCAATCACGAGGGCAAATTTGAGCAGAGCTGTTAGTTTCAGGTATGCATAGCCTTGGACAAATAACTTTGCCGGACGGTTGATACCCATCTCGATACTAAGAGGATGAGGGTCGCTTTCTGACCATTGCGTTGTCGATGCCCTTCTTCGCCTCCTCTGCGAGTTTTTTGCGATTTTCGTCAGCGTTCTCGCCAGTTCTGCCGGCATCGCTTTCCGCGTCAGGCTTGTTATCGGTCATTGGTCCACCTTTCATCGCGGTGCGAACCGCCGCGGGCAGCCATAGTTCCACAAGCGCTTATGATATTTTGAGGTGATGCGAGAAGTTTCGGCTGTTGAACACACATCGCGGAATCACAACAATAGGCTGCTAGGCGTCTCAGCCGGCTATTGACTACTGAACAGTCAAAGTGTCGATCGCAACAACCCTTCAGCGACTGCGACAACGGCTCACGAGCTGCGGGTCAATTCTTGGGGAATGTGGATATCGATACGAAGTCCACTGTCACGCCAGTTCCAGGCCACCTGCCCATGAAGTTGTCGTTCGACGAGAGTTCGTACAATCTTGGTGCCGAACCCTTCATTGTGTTTATCGCCGCCGAAAGGTTGGGTTTCCTCTGCCCAAGTAATTTCGACGCTGCCACCCGGCTGAATGTCCCATGCGACGGCAACAGACCCCCTACCGACGGCCGCCGTCCCATACGTCAGCGCGTTGGTTGCCAATTCATGGAAAGCGAGAGAGAGAGGCTGCACGGCGTCCGGCGTTATAAAAAGGACGGGCCCCTTGAATTCACAGACATTCTGCTGGGGATCCGGAAACTGCGCCAGGATCAGTCTACGAAGGTCGACAGCAACCCAACCTGCTTCGGAAAGGAGAGTGTGCGCCGCTGAAATCGCATGAACGCGGCGCTGCACCGCAATGGCATAATCCGCCGGCTCAGTTGCTCGGCTCAGACGCACAATGCTTTCCACAATCGCGAGGGCATTTCGCGCTCGATGATCAACCTCCATGAGCAACCGACGCTCGGAGGCCTCGAGTTCCTTCATCTTCCGGAAATCAGTCACATCCAGCTGAGAGGCGAAGTAGTAGGCAAGCTGCTGATCGTCATCTCTGATCGGGCTGAAATGCAACTCGTTCCAGAACGCCGTTCCGTCTTTCTTATAGTTCAGAATGTCGACCGTAGCCTCAAGCTCACCGGCTATGGCATATTGAAGTTGGTCGACAACAGCTCGATCCGTATTCTCTCCCTGCAGAAACCTGCAGTTACCTCCAAGTACCTCTCTACTCTCATACTCCGTCAGGTTGAGAAACGCCTTGTTGGCAAGAATGATCGGGTGATCGGGATGGCGGGCATCAGTGAGGACAAGCGGCATACGCGTTCGCTCAAATGCAGCTGCGGATTGCTCCTTGTAATCACGAATCCCGTGTGGAGCTGCGGCCGTAGGCTTGTCGCCATGGGCTATCTGGCACATGCCACCTCATTCAAATGCTGAGCGTAACTCCACAACGAGGTTGTTTTTTCATGGGATATTTTAGGCCCGCCATCACCAGGATTATCATTGCTCCAGCAACAGCCTTAGCCCATCAATCAGCGTCGACTGCAAGTCAGGATCTGATTGACGAGTTAATGTCCTTGAAAATCGAAGCGTCACCGTCGTCGATCATTGGAACTCAAGAATGGCAACAGCTACTCCTCTCGCGCCCCGTCACGGGCTCTGAGAGACGGCGAATAGATCGCCGCCCCGAGCATCGCCGTCCGGAATAAGGGGCTAGGACATTAACTCGTCGATGAAGGGCGTTCGCCGTCTTTGAACGATTGGGCTTCCTCGCGTATGCGATCGTGCGCGACGTCGTGAACATCTGCCGCAATTGAAACGGCCTTATTATAGGCCTCCGAGGCGATGCTTCCAGCTTTATCAAATGTTTTGGAAGCTTCAGCCGATACACGCATTTTGACACCGTCAGCGGCATCGCCAAGCGCTTCATCCTCCATCTGGGTCCGCGGAAGAGCGGCGCCGATTGCAGCACCGACGGCGAAGGCGAGCGCGCCGCCCACAAGTGGTTGATCCTTAAAATGCTTCTGAATGGCCTCATTGAACTGCGCGCCGGTGTGGGCTGCACTGTGCCCAGCGTCAGACAGTGTCTGGCCTGTCTTGCCTGCCGACCGCGTCAGATCGCTCCACGTATTTGAGACCCAACCGGACGCCTCTTCAAACAGCCTCCCCGCTTCGTCACGCAGGTCATTGTACTGACGCCCGGTAGCGTCGGCGAAGCCTCGAAAGGTCTTGCCGCTCTCATCGACAAAATGTCCTGCACGACGCCCTGTCTCGTCTGTCAGCGCCTTATACTGGCTGCCACCACCATCCGTGAAATGGCTATAGCGCTTATCTCCGTCGATCCTGACTGGTCCCGATCGGCGAAGGTCCCCTTTGACGATTGCTAGCGGATACTCCTCCTTACCTCGACTGGCAGAAGATGAAATGTTTGTCTTCGGACCCGCCATCAAACATGCAAGTCCGAGGCCCAGCAGTGCCATGGGCATAGGGTTGTTTCTGACCGCTGCACCGAGATTGGACACGTACTCGCCTCCGCCGCTCGATTTGGCGTAATTGAGAATTTCATCTACCAACTGTCCGGGCGACATGCGTTGCCGGATCGCGTCAAGCCGGTCTTCGATGCGACGGCGGTCTTCAGCAATTTCTTGCTCGATTTCCGCAGAATTTCGATTTTCTGAAGTGTAGGCCATCACGTTCTATCCTTCACGATTTTCGCATCCTGATGAAGCGAGGCGGTGGTGCGGTCGAGCTTGAGGTTGCCGCCCTGGAACGCCGCAAGGCCGCGGGTGATGAGGCCCCACGCAACCAATGCGGCGACAAGGCCGACAACAACAGATGAAAGGGCATCAGCGTTGTGTGCTGCCATGCCTTGCGCCACCAGAAATGCGGCAAGTCCATTCACCAAGGCCGCCAACAACACGCCGACGGCGCATATTGCGAGGACCAGACCGGCGGCGAATGCCTCGACGCCGACCAGAGCATGCGCGATTTTTTCGGAGGCTTCAGTCTTTGCGAGATTGATCTCCTTGCGAAACAGCCCGGAAATATCCCCGACAAGGCCGGTTACGAGTTCCGAGAGCGATCTTTCTTCCGTTGAGTTAGCCATTGCTGCGATCCTCTCTGCTGTATTGGCTTGTTGAAGCCGCACCAGACGGGGTGATCCCGATGGATACAGGAGCGGTGGGATTTTGCTCCGCTCTTGTTTTGCCGGCTGTGGATGGGCCATGTGCAGCCGAAGCGGTAATAAACCGGCTGGCGGCCAGGCCAGCAATGGCCGCGACTCCCAGAAAGGCAAGCGGCTGCTTGCGGCCAAAGTCTTCAGCCATTCCAGCGATCTCCGCCAGGCTGCGATCCTGAATGTTGTCGGAAAACGTCTTCATTGAGGTACCGATGCTGCGAGCAAACTTGCTCAAATCCCGATCGTCACCTTGTTCGAGTTCTTGTGCCACCCTGCCGATCGCAGCGGCAACGCTGCTCACCTTGCCAGCAATCAAGTTTTTCTGGCCCTCGACCGAGGCCTTGGCTTTTTCGGACGCACCAGACAGTTCTTGTCGCGCAAAATCGGACGCCGAGCTAAAATCATCAGACAGTTTCTGTTTGATGTCGCCCGCCGCAGCGCCTCTCTCGACGATACCGTCGGCCTTTGAAGGGCTGTCCTTGTCAGGACCAGGGGCGGTCCGGCCGGAGCTGAAGCCCTGATTTATGTCCGTCATGAAACTCTCCCTTGAATGATCGGTCGTCATGCGACCGGCGCTCGAACCAGAGGAAGTTCGAATAGTTCCTTCAGCACAGACAAGATTATCGTTCGTCCATAGTCATCGAAATTATCCCGCATCCGGGCGCGGAAAAAAGGAACCATCTGCCACACCTCTTGTTAGCAGCACAGGAGAGGAGCTTTCGTTATGAGCGTTGCTATACGGACTGCCGGTGGGCAGGATACAACGGACCAATCGCCGCGATGGGAGGGCCCGGAAGAAATGCGCCCATGTGGCTATCTCACTGCGAAGGACAATCCCGACGCGGACAGAGACGCAGTCAACGACATTTGGACGCTCGAATTGGGTTACACCGAAGCTGCGGGACTCTTCAGACCACGCTTGATGAAGAACAGGAAACCGACCTGACGCTCTCGTCAATCGGCACGTCTGTGGTGAATCAGAACGCCGAGGGCTAATCTTCGGTCATTTTCATGCATACCAAGATATCCAAAGTTTTTAGGTCGCCGCCATTGGCGGCGTCATTCACACCCGGACGCATATTCTGGGGAGGCTTCACCATACGAGCATTGGAGCAATCGTGATCGATACGAGTAGGATTTTTGAGTTGGACCCAGATCTCACTGAACATTGCAAAAAAACCGGCTTTAATTCTGGCCTTCAGCGCTGAGGACCGCCCACTGATGGCCGGTGCGGGAAGACCACGTAATATCATCGTCATTAGCGACTTCCAGGACGGCCCTCCCTGCAGGGCGGACGTTCCGCCGGCGAGCTTGTTTCGCCGGCAATGGATGGAGGGCTCTCGAGGAGACCCACCGGATCCGTCACGGTCATCAGTGCCGGTGGACGTGGACGGTGGGTATATAGAGCGGTTCCCCCTCGCCGTTCTCAAAAGCGGCTTGGCCGACACTGCCGAAATATGGACCCATTGGCGAGGAGAGAGCCCTCCGTCGGATCGTTGGGAAAATCCAATCTTACGAAGGCGAGCGTTCCGGATGAACGGGCCCGACGCGCCGTTTCGCTCCAATGATATGCTCGGTTACCTGCAAGCATTTGGGGCCCCGACGATTTTATGCGTTTGGGGCCTCGGTGTTAATGAAGATATCCTATCGGCTTGCCGCGACAGCTTCAAGATCTACAACTCGATTGACGCGCCCGCGCTGCGCGTTCCAATTGAGGTCAGCCGCCATTTTGATCTAGTCCTTACTGGGGCGGAGTGGCAATCGGAAGCAGTACGCGCACGTCATCCGCGGATGCGGACAGCCATTATGCCGATAGGACCAGAGTTCGCCTCCGGCAGCACTTTCAGGCCCCTCGGTCTGCCGAAAACCTATGATGTGATCTATGTCGCCGCAGCACAGCCGTACAAGCGGCACGATATTCTGTTCGAAGCTTTGCGAAAGCTGCCCCGGTCGATCAAGGCGTTATGCGTCTGCGGTTATGGCGAAATGATAGGTGACCTTCATGACCAAGCGCGCAGCTTGGCGATCAACGTCGATTTCGTCGATCCGCCGGGAGTTCCATTTGGTGAGGTTAATCGACTGATGAACCAAGCCAAAGTCGGAGTGGTCTGCGGGGTCAACGATGGGGCTCCCGCCATCTTGACTGAATACATGTTGGCAGGTCTCCCCGTTCTCGCCAACGATCAGCTGTGTTGCGGGCTGCAGTACATCACGTCTGAGACAGGCCGCACGTCTTCGCAGGATAGGTTCCATCAAGGCATAAGCGACATGCTGGAGGTGCACGACAGCTTCCACCCTCGCGATACCGTCCTTCGAAACTGGGCCTGGCAGCACAGTATACAAAAACTCGAGGGGATCATCGACGGTTCTTAGCCGGATATATTTTGCGGCGGTTGGAACTCGTGGACAAATCCTCTGTTCGAGGGGCTGGCGACCTTGGGGTGTTCAATGAATTTAGTGAGTGCATTTACGCAATCGTCCAATGTGAGCGTGCCGGCCAATGCTCCTCTCGTCTGCTTTTCTCACCTAAGGTGGGATTTTGTACTGCAGCGACCACAGCATCTCATGCAACGTTTCTCACTGGAGCGTCAGGTCTTCTTTTTTGAAGAATTCATTCCGAGCGATCATCATCTGCCATACCTGGAGATCCACCCATTCGAAGGAACTAGCGTCAAGGCAATCCGTCCGCGCGTTCCCCATTGGTGGAGCGAAGCCGATCGAGAGGCTGCTCTTTCCCGCCTGCTGGACGATCTGCTGGCATTGCATGGCGGCCGGAAACCTGTCCTCTGGTTCTACACGCCGATGATGTTCGGCTTTGCCAAGCATGTCGAAGCCGCGGCCGTCATCTATGACTGCATGGACGAGCTGGCCAATTTCAAGCTGGCTCCCGCAAACATTAGGGAAACGGAAGACGCTCTGATTACCCGCGCGGACGCGGTCTTCACCGGCGGTTTCAGCCTTTACGAGGTGAAGAAACATCGGCACGACAATATCCATCCCTTCCCGTCGAGCGTCGATGCCCATCACTTCCGCAGGTCCCGTTGCAGATTGCCTGAGCCGGTGGACCAGGCGGCCATCCCTTACCCCCGCCTTGGGTACTACGGCGTCATCGATGAAAGGCTGGATCTTGAATTGATCCGCTCCACGGCGGCAGCGCGGTCCGGCTTTTCATTTGTCTTTCTCGGACCTGTCGCCAAGATTTCGCCCGACGATTTGCCCCAGGCGCCCAACATCCATTACCTCGGGCGCAAAACCTATGCCGATCTGCCGGCCTATCTGTCAGGTTGGGACGTGGCCCTAATGCCATTTGCCCTGAACGAGGCAACCCGTTTCATCAGCCCAACCAAGACACCCGAATATCTTGCGGCCGGCCGGCCGGTCGTCGGCACGCGTGTCACCGACGTCGTGCGCACCTATGGCAACGTGCCCGGCGTATTCCTGGCTGACGGTGTAGAGAATTTCGGGAAAGCCTGCGATGCCGCACTGGCAATGACACGATCGAGCAGTAACTGGCTGCAGGCCGTGGACGAAGTTCTTGCGCAGTCGTCTTGGGACGCCACATTCGACAGCATGTCGGCTTTGGTCGAGCAGGCAGTCTCGTGCAGCGCCACCGTGCCTCCTCCGCCCAAAAGACTGTTGCTGCGCAATCCTCGGCGTACCGAACCGGAAAAATACGACTATCTGATCGTGGGAGCAGGTTTTGCGGGATCGGTTCTGGCCGAACGCCTGGCCGACGGTTCGAACAAGAAGATCCTGGTCTGCGACAAGCGGCCCCATATCGGCGGCAATGCCTACGATCATTACGACGAGGCCGGCATCCTGGTACACAAATACGGGCCGCATATCTTCCATACCAATAGCGAGGATGTCTTTGCTTACCTGTCACGCTTCACCGCATGGCGACCCTACGAACATCGTGTGCTGGCCCAGATCGGCGATCTGCGTCTCCCTGTCCCGATCAACCGCACAACCCTCAACGGCCTCTACGGTCTCGATCTCTCCACGGAAGCAGCCGCGGCCCTGTTTCTGGCGGGCCGAGCCGAACCATGTGATCCGATCGTGACGTCGAAAGACGTCGTGATATCGCAGGTTGGATCAGAACTTTATCGCATGTTTTTCGAAGGTTACACCCGCAAGCAATGGGGCCTCGATCCGTCCGACCTCGACCGTTCGGTAACGGCGCGCATCCCGACCCGCACCAACGAGGACGACCGCTATTTCCTCGATACGTTCCAGGCCATGCCGCTTGATGGCTACACCCGCATGTTCGAGCGGATGCTGGACCATGAGAACATTAGAGTAATGCTGGACACCGATTTTGCGGAACTCGATCAGGCGGGCTTGGCCAGCCACACGATCTTCACCGGACCTATCGACGAATATTTCGGGCACAGGTTCGGACGCCTGCCCTATCGCAGCCTGAAATTCCGTCACGAGACGCATGATGCGAGGCGGTTACTGCCGGTCGGCGTCGTCAACTTCCCTTCGCAGGACGTGCCGCACACGCGCGTCACCGAATACAAGCATCTGACCGGTCAGGTTCATCGCAAGACCAGCATCAGTTATGAATATGCCTGCGCGGAGGGGGATCCCTATTACCCCATCCCCCGCCCGGAGAACCAGGCGCTCTACAAACGCTATGGGGAGCTGGCGCGCGAGCGGGATGACGTGACCTTCGCTGGGCGGCTGGGCACCTATAAATATTACAACATGGACCAGGTCGTCGGGCAAGCGCTCGCCACCTACAGGCGCCTGCAGAAACGACATGATGTCGGCGGGGTCTTGGCCGATGTCCAGCGTGACTGAAAAGCCGCGTATCCTTCTGGCGACCGACAGTCGGGATCCATCCGGCATGGGCGAGCATATGCTGGCGCTTGCCCGTGGACTGAGCCCGCAATGGGACGTCGGCATCTGCTTGATCTCGGAGGATCGCGCAGGCCTGTTGCCCCGCGCCGCTCGCCATGGACTGGGCGTCAGGATTGCGCGAGATCAACACGAGTTCTGCCGTTGGATGGCAACTGCCTCGCTCGACCTCCTGCATGTCCATGCCGGGATCGGCTGGGAGGGGCATGACTTGGCCGCAGCCGGATTGGCCGCGGGCATCCCGGTCATCAGGACCGAGCATCTCCCCTATATGCTGACCGAGCCCGAACAGCAGGAGCGATACCAACAGCAGACGCGGGACCTCGCCCACCACATCGTCGTCTCCACCGCCTCGGCTGCAAGCTTCCATGACCGGATCGAGCCGACACGCATGACGGTGATCCGCAACGGCATCTTTCCCCTTGCGCCGACACGCGCTTCGTCGCGGATCAGGCGGGAGATGGGATATGAAAGTCGGATCGTCCTGCTGACGATCGCGCGTTTCACGCCCCAGAAGGACCATGCGACCCTGCTGTATGCCCTGCCCGGCATCATCAAATCCCACCCTTCCGTTGTCCTGCTACTGGTCGGCTCGGGCAACGAGCAGGAGACGCTGAGGGTACTGGCGACCGCGCTGGATATTGCTGACCATGTCCACTTCCTCGGGCAGCGGACGGACGTCGCCGACATCATGGCGATCGCCGACCTCTTGATTCTCCCTTCCCGCTTCGAAGGCTTGCCGCTTGTGGTTCTGGAGGCCATGTCGCTTGGGGTTCCGGTGGTTGCGACGCGAATTGGCGGGACCGAGGAAGCGCTGGGCGAAAATCACCCTTTCTTCGCCAAACCCGGCGAACCGCAGTCGATGGCCACTGCCATCGCTGACGCGCTGGCCGAGCCTCACCGCCTTGCGGTAGTCGGGCAGGCCGGAAGCGACCGTTTTCAGACCAGTTTTTCCGCTCACCGAATGGCTGTTGAGACGGGCGCGGTCTACGACCGTTTCGTTAGCAGGCCGGCCAGCCAAATGCAAAAGGACAATTCCATGAAAAAGACCCGTCTCGCCTTCATCGGCGCCGGGGGCATTGCCCAGCGGCACCTAGACATTCTGGCAGGCTTCGACGATGTGGAGCTCGCCGGTTTTGCTGATCCCGATATCGCCCGCGTCGACCATGCGGCCATGCGCTTCGGCGCGAAATCCTTCCAGCATCATCGCGACATGCTGGACGCCGTGAGCCCGGACGCCGTATACGTCTGCATTCCGCCCTTTGCCCATGGCGAGCCGGAGCGCGATCTGATCGAGCGCGGCATTCCATTCTTCGTCGAAAAACCCGTTTCTCTCGACCTCCCGACTGCCGAGGAGATCTCCAAGGCTGTGACGGCCAGCGGGCTGATCACGAGTGTCGGATACCACTGGCGTTATCTCGATATCGTCGATGAGGCGAAAGGCCTGCTGGCCGAAAACCCCGCCCAACTTCTTTCGGGCTACTGGCTGGATTCCACCCCGCCGCCGCAATGGTGGTGGAAGCAGGACAAGTCCGGCGGCCAGATGATCGAGCAGACGACGCATCTTCTCGATCTGGCACGTTTTCTCGTCGGCGAGGTGACCGAGGTCTACGGGCGCGTCGGCCACCAGGAGCGGCCGGAATTTCCCGGGCTCGACGTGCCGACGGTCACCACCGCAAGCCTCACCTTCGAGGCCGGCGTGGTCGCCAACTTTGCCTCGACCTGCCTGCTTGGCTGGAACCATCGCGTCGGCCTGCACATCTTTGCCGATCGCCTGGCCATCGAACTGACCGACCGCGATATCATGGTCGATGTCGGGCGCGGGCGGCCGATGCGTGGCGCCAATGGCGATCCCGTCTGGCGCGAGGATCGCGACTTCATCGATGCCGTCAGCGGCGGCGAAAACCGCATCCGCTGTTCCTATGCCGATGCGCTCGTCACCCACCGGCTGGCGCTGGCGGTTGTCGCGTCGGCGCGCATCGGCGAACCCGTGCGGCTGGCCGTACCAGATACGCCGCGCATTCCACCTTCGCCCCTGCGGTTCCAGCCGCGGGTGGAGGCGCCGCAGGGCCTACCGCTCGGTCATCGCAAGGTGCGTTCGCTCGGTGTCGAGGCGCCCGGCCGGGCTTATTTCTTCGAATACGAGGAAGGCCCGACGGCCGATGGCCATGTGCGTCTCGAAACGCTCTATACCGGTTTGTCGGCCGGAACCGAGCTCACCTTCCTGAAAAACACCAACCCGTATTTCCGCTCCCGCTTCGATGGCGGCCGCGGCGTGTTCGTCGAGGACGAGCCCGACCTGCTTTATCCCGTTCCGTTCCTTGGCTACATGGAGGTGGCGCGGGTATCGCAGTCCCGGGCAGGCGACTTCTGCGACGGGGCGGTCATGGCCTCGGCCTACGGACACAAGAGCGGCCACACGGCGGATCCTTCCCATGACGTGCTGATCCCGCTGCCCGAGGGGATCGATCCAGTGCTCGGTGTGCTGGTGGCGCAGATGGGCCCTATCTGCGCTAACGGCATCCTGCACGCAGATGCGGAAGCGTTCGGAATGCACGTTCCCGCGCTCGGCGCCGGCGTGAAGGGCCGTCCGGTCCTTATCATCGGTGCCGGCACCGTCGGACTGATGACCGCGCTGTTTGCGAGGCAACTCGGCGCCTCGGATGTCGTCATCACCGACCCGTCCGACTTCCGCCGCGGCAAGGCGGAGGCAATGGGCCTTACCGCCATGACGGAGGATCAGGCCTGGCAACATGCCAAGGCACGCTGGCATGACGGCGCCATGGGACGCGGGGCGGATCTCGTATTCCAGACCCGCGCCCATGCCGGCAGCCTACAAACGGCGCTCAAGGCCTTGCGGCCGCAAGGCACGGTCATAGACCTGGCTTTCTACCAGGGCGGCGCCGATCATTTGCGGCTGGGTGAGGAATTTCATCACAACGGCCTCAACATCCGCTGTGCGCAGATAAACCGGGTTCCCCGCGGGTTCGCGCCGCTCTGGGATCGCCGCCGGCTTGCCCGCGCGACCCTCGATCTGCTGGCGAAGGAGGGCAAGATGATCCGCGAGCATATGATCACCCACATCGTGGCGATGGACGACGCCCCAGCCTTCCTCACCGACCTGATCGAGAACCGGCCGGACTTTCTCCAGGTCGTGTTTAAGGTGGGCGAATGAGCGTGGAATTTCACCCCCTCCGCATCCTGTTCGTCTTCGCCTGGCTGGTCGTCGGCGGAGAGGAAACCGAGGTGCGTCTGCTTGCACGAAACCTGGACCGCAAGCGCTATCGCATCGAAGTCGTCGCTTGCTTCCGCAAGCCCGGCATGCCGGAACAGACCCATGAACAGCTGCGGTCGCTGGGTGTCGATATCGACACCGCGCCCTACGAATTGTCGTTCGACGACACCGTCGCCTATCTCGCCGGCAAGATCCCCGGCTACGACGTCATCATTTCGTGCCAGAACGTCGCCGATATCTATCCGGCGCTGGAGCGCCTGCATCTTCGCCCACCGCTGATCGAGCATGGCGGGCTCGTTTCCGAAGCGCTGGCGGGACCGAAGCATTTCACCACCCGTTATGTCGGCGTATGTCGTTCGATCCGCGATGCCGCAGCGTCGCTGATGACCGGCCGCGAGCAACATGCCGTCGAAATCCCCTCCATGGTCGATCTTTCCGCCTTCGACCCGCTGCATCGATACGCTGCCCGGACCGCTCTCGGGATTGGCGACGATCAGGTGCTGATCGGCTGGGTGGGCCGTCTCGACCCGAAGAAGAATGTTGAGGACTTCATTGAGGCGGCGGCGCTGGTTCATGCCGTGGATACGCGCGCGCGCTTCGTCGTCGTCGGCGGACCGGACGCGTTCATGTCGGATTATGCGGCGAAACTGAGGACACTGGCGACCGCACGGGGCCTCGACGGCGTGCTGCAGTTTAAGGGCGACCGGAAGGACATCCCTTCCCTGCTGTCGGCATTCGATATCTTCACCTGGCTTTCGCGTGGCGAGGGAATGCCGCACGTCATCGCCGAAGCGGGCGCGGCCGGTCTCCCGGTGATCGCGACGCCCGACAACGGCGCGCTGCAGCAGATCGAGGATGGCGTCTCCGGCCTCTTCGTCCCCTTTGGCGATGCCGCGGCAATTGCCGGGCAGATGCGGTTGCTCATCGCAGTGCCGGATCGCCGGCACGATCTCGGCGCCGCATTGCGGCACAAGGTCGAGACCACCTATTCGGTCGAGGTCGTCATCCCGCAATGGGAAAAACTCCTTCAGGAGGTGCTTGTCGAACGGATTGCAGCCAAACCGTCCGGTCTCTTCCGGTCATTTCTTCAGGGCGGGTTCGAATGTTCGAGCCATCGCCTCCGGCCAGGGGAGAATGGGGCCGAGGGCCGACGCCTCGACATGATCGCGGCCATCGGCCACGACACCCATGCCGCACAGGATTATCGACAGCTTGCCGGCTTCGGTATCCGCACGGTGCGTGACGGATTTCGATGGCACCTGATCGAAAAGGCGGGCAGCTATGACTGGTCGAGTATCCGGCCGATGCTGCGGGCCGCCAAGGATGCCAAGACCCAGGTGATTTGGGACCTGCTGCATTACGGCTGGCCGGACGATCTCGACATCTGGGCACCGCGTTTCGTCGACCGGTTCGCACGCTATTGCGCCGCCTGCGCCCATGTGGTTCGGGAGGAAAGCGACGACGTCCCCTTCTATTGTCCCGTCAACGAGATTTCGTTCTTTTCCTGGGGTGGCGGAGATGCGGGTTATCTCAATCCATTCGCCCATGGCCGCGGCTTCGAGCTGAAGGTGCAGCTCGCCCGCGCCGCGGTCGCGGCCATGGATGCCGTGCTGGCTGTCGATCCACGCGCCCGTTTCGTCCATTGCGACCCCATCATCAATGTCATCACCGATCCCTCGCGACCGTCCGATGCGGGCGTTGCGGAAGGACATCGGCAGTCACAGTTCCAAGGCTGGGACCTGATCGCCGGGCGGATATGGCCGCAGATCGGCGGGAACGAGCGTTATCTCGACATCGTCGGCGTCAACTACTACTTCAACAACCAGTGGATCCACGGCGGACCAATGGTCGACATCGGCGATCCGCTTTACAAGCCACTCAGCAAGCTCCTGATCGAGACCTATGCGCGTTACGGGAAGCCCATGCTGATTGCCGAGACTGGTATCGAGGCCGCGCGGCGTGCGGCGTGGTTCCAATATGTCTCAACTCAGGCTGATCTCGCTATGAAAGCCGGCGTGCCGTTAGGAGGCATCTGCCTTTACCCGATCGTCAACCATCCCGGTTGGGATGACCAACGACCCTGCGAAAATGGTCTGCTCTCGGCAGCCTTCAGCACAACGGGGCGAGAGATCCATCAGCCGCTGGCAGATGCCATCGAGAGCTACAGCTTAGGACCGTATCGATAGGGACTGAAAGTCCTCGAACCGAAGCAGATAAATCTCGAGCCCTTTGGGCTCTTGAGCCAACTCGAGCCTGACACATCTCATACATTCAGGTCGGACGAGCAAGTCATTGAGATATTCCAGTTTCTTAAAAAAAAAGCTTAGAGCAATGACAATGGTCCCTGCACTATCAGCCCTTCCAGCCCTACAGCTCCGGCCTACCCCGTAATTCGCGCGAGCATAGATGCCTTGCGGATGCGCCGAACAAGAATGGCGCCGCGCAGCGATGGGAGCCGGAACCTGACGACGTCTCCGTCATCAATGAAGATCATGTGATTACCGCAAATGAGACAGATGTCCTTTTAATGGCTGCCAGAGGTGCGTAGCCCCTTGCGTAGTTCGGCGAGAACCTCGCCGCATTTCATCTCGGTTTTGGGCGGTGAAAATGAGGCAAATGGGCGCTGCAATCTTTGACGAAATTCGAAACAAATCGGCACATGAGATCGGCTTTGAGAAACCGGTGTTCTCAATGAATACTTCAGCGCCGGTATGACTTGGGATGAGGTGATAAAGGCACGCCAAACGGCGGCGTGCTCATGTTGCCAGTGGGCCGGCCTTATGGTGTCTGGCGCGACTGGATGATGGACCATGCAAAAAACACCCGCGCGTCTCGCCTACTTTGGACAGCCTCGCGATTTTGAGCTTTCAAGCGCAGATCTATGCCGGCATCATTACCTTCAGCGGCGCCTCCGGCGGGGGGGGCCTCATCCGCGGCACACTCGGCGCAGCGGCGATGATGCTCGTGCTTGGGCGGCCTTACGGCGCGTTTCTCAAGTTCGTGCGCCAGTTATTTGGTCTTCCATCTCTTCCATCCACCGGGAGGATCGAAGCCTATGTCGCTCGGCACGGAACCCTAACCACCCGGATATCCGGCGTGGTAATTGTCCAGGCCGGCCACCCTTCAAGAGAGATACCGCCGGTCGAGTTCGATGAGTGCGTCCCGCACATCATCAATCGATACTGCTTCCGGCGTACCTGGTAACTGTCGAAGTGCCGGTCTCGAATCTAAGGAGTAGAGATCGGATGCCCAAGCGGCCAATATGGTACGCTTGTCATCAACAGACAGCGCTGAGGTTTCTACCACATCGCTAGGCCGCTGGAGTTGCAGGCCTTGCATCAAAACTACAGGCCCTATGGAAACAGCTTTGTCGGCCAGTTGTTGAAAAGTCGTTGCGTCCATGACCACGCCCTCACTGCACATGGGGATCCGTGTTGTTACGCGACCGAGCCGCCACAACCGCCGGCGTCCCGACTGTTACTAGATCATGCTTTTGTGCGAAACCCACAAAGAACCCTCGCGCAGTCTCTGCTTCGATCTCGCCACGCAGTGCTGCCTGGCACGCGTTAAGGGCGACAGCATGAGCCCTGTCTCTGAGTGAGCTTGGCCACTCAACAAGGTTTCGGTAGGCATCTGTCACCCCGCGAACTTGCGCCGGGAACCCCAGGCCGACAAGAATGGTGACGGGTTCTTTGAACATATCGGGTTTCATCATTCTCTCCTTCCCTACCTGGAATGTTGACGGGCGCCATCGCAACGGCGCCCTGACCTAATGTACGAGTTTCAGGATCACGCCGCTTTTTGGGCTTCGATCTGTGCTGGAGCGGCAGGGGTCAGCGTAGGTGCGCTCGGGATCGAAATCTTCCGCGGTTTCAGAGCCTCTGGGATTTCACGCACAAGCTCGATCGTCAGAAGACCGTTGTTCAAGTCGGCCCCATCCACGCGCACGTGATCAGCCAGTTCGAAGCGGTGCTCGAACGGACGACCTGCAATGCCGCGATGCAGATAGCCCTCCGACGGAGATTCTTGCTTCTTGCCGGTGACTGTCAGCAGATTGGACTGGAAGGTGATGTCAAGATCGTCCTGAGCGAAGCCCGCGACCGCGATCGAGATACGGTAGGTGTCGTCATCCGTTTTGACGATGTCATAGGGAGGCCAGTCGTTCGACGAGCGAGCGCGCTGCGCGTTTTCGAGAAGATTGACGATCCGGTCGAAGCCGACGCTCGAACGGTAGAGCGGTGCGTAATCATACGATGTTGCCATAGCCATATCCTCCTTGAAGCAACATGGGTACGGGAATGCCAAAAGCGGCGCTCCCGGCAAAGCCAGCCCATTATCCAGCGGCTGGCGACATTCGATTTTGGTTTGCCGATATTGCGATTCAAGATCTGTCGCGAAAAAAATCGACGGTATTAGTGGATCGAGCGGCTTAGGACGCGATGGGGATAAGTGGCCTTGAACTGCGATATCATTGCACATGCCCGCTGCAACAGGCGCGCAGCCGTTTCAGGCGTATCGCGCGCAAGGTCATCAGCGTTGGCACGGATCGCCTGAGCCAAGTTTGCAGACATCAAGGCGAAACGTCCCTCACCATACACCAGAGCGTCCTGGGACGTTGTCTCAAGCCACCGGGCGAAATCGATAATGATTTCTTCTCTTTCGGAAACGCTCGCGTTTTTCATGATCTCGATATTCTGTTCCATGCGGTCTCGACTCCATACAGACGTGGGAAAACGACCGAGCTCATCAAGCCTCGGCCGCCGCTCAGCTAGGAGAGCAAGAAATCGAATTCAAGGTTCACTGCAGCTTGAATTCGCCATCGACGCGCCGCCATTCATTCGGCCCGATCAGGCACTGGTGGCTATAACGAACAGAGTGCAGAGGCCCATCGAGACAGGCCTGCCAGAAATCCAGGAACTTGCGCATCTCGGGGAAATCGGGTGCGAGATCGTAGTCTTGCCAGACATAGGTCTGAAGAGCGAATTCAAAGTCCGGGATACGATAGAGGATTTGTGCGGTTGTAAGGCCGTAGCCATTGAGCTGCCGCTCCAGGCCCGATGAGAATTGCATGCTTCATCTCCGTTTCGTGACACTGCGAAGGTGACCCAAATTATGACCGACTTCAAGATGGAACCATTATTGTTGTCGAATTTACTCAACGATTGCAGTGCGTTAGCAGCCGACACGGCCGAGTGCTATTTTTTTCAATTTACGCTCTTGAAATCGAAATATCTCAAAAATAAATTTTGCCCGCGAGCGCTCGACTGAGGTTCGCACCCGTCCGGATTGGTCACCCGGTCCGGCCAGGGTCTTCAACGTCATCATTTTTGCTCAACGGAGGAAAACATGTCGTTCCGACCGCTTCATGATCGCATTCTCGTCCGCCGGGTCGAATCCCAGGAAAAGACCAAAGGCGGCATCATCATTCCGGATACCGCCAAGGAAAAGCCATCCGAGGGCGAAGTCGTCGCCGTCGGTCCTGGTCCGCGAAACGAAACCGGCCAGATCCAGGCGCTCGACGTCAAGGCGGGTGATCGCATCCTGTTCGGCAAATGGTCAGGCACCGAAATCAAGATCAACGGTGAAGACCTGCTGATCATGAAGGAAAGCGACGTCTTGGGCATTGTTGAAGCCCAAGCCGAACGGAAGCAGGCTGCGTAATCACGCGCTGCCGCCCATCAGTCAAAAAGCTGCCTATTGAAGGAGTGAACAAATGGCTGCGAAAGAAGTCAAATTCAACACCGATGCCCGTGAACGCATGCTGCGTGGCGTCGATGTTCTCGCCAATGCGGTAAAAGTTACGCTTGGCCCGAAGGGCCGCAACGTCGTCATCGACAAGTCGTTCGGCGCGCCACGCATCACCAAGGACGGCGTTTCGGTTGCCAAGGAAATCGAACTGGAAGACAAGTTCGAAAACATGGGCGCGCAGATGCTGCGCGAAGTGGCATCGAAGACCAATGATCTCGCCGGCGACGGGACCACCACGGCAACTGTCCTCGCACAGGCCATCGTCAAGGAAGGCGCCAAGGCGGTTGCGTCGGGCATGAACCCGATGGACCTGAAGCGCGGCATCGATATCGCCGTGGATGCAGTCGTTAAAGAGCTGAAAGGCAACGCCCGCAAGATCACCAGTAATTCGGAGATTGCCCAGGTCGGTACCATCTCGGCCAATGGCGACGAGGAGATCGGCAAGTATCTGGCCGAAGCGATGGAGAAGGTCGGCAACGAAGGTGTCATTACCGTCGAGGAAGCCAAGACTGCCGAGACCGACCTGGAAGTCGTCGAAGGTATGCAGTTCGACCGCGGTTATCTGTCGCCCTACTTCGTGACCAATCAGGACAAGATGCGGGTCGAGCTCGAAGAGCCTTATATCCTCATCCATGAAAAGAAGCTCTCCAACCTTCAGTCTTTGCTGCCGGTGCTGGAAGCCGTGGTGAAGTCGGGCAAGCCTCTGCTGATCATTGCTGAAGACGTTGAAGGTGAGGCCCTCGCAACGCTCGTCGTCAACAAGCTGCGCGGCGGCCTGAAAATCGCTGCCGTCAAGGCGCCGGGCTTCGGTGATCGCCGCAAGGCTATGCTCGAAGACATCGCTATCCTCACGGGCGGTACTGTCATCGCCGAAGACGTCGGCATAAAGCTGGAGAACGTCACGCTAGACATGCTCGGCCGCGCCAAGAAGGTAGCGATCGAGAAGGAGAACACGACGATCATCGACGGCGTTGGCTCCAAGGCCGAGATCGACGGACGTGTGGCCCAGATCCGCGCCCAGATCGAGGAGACCACCTCCGACTATGACCGCGAAAAGCTGCAGGAGCGTCTCGCCAAACTCGCGGGCGGTGTCGCCGTCATCCGCGTCGGCGGCTCCACCGAAGTCGAGGTGAAAGAGAAGAAGGACCGCGTCGATGACGCCCTTCACGCAACGCGCGCAGCCGTCGAAGAAGGCATTTTGCCTGGTGGTGGCGTAGCATTGCTGCGTGCTGTCAAGGCGTTGGACGGTCTCCCGACTGCCAATGACGATCAGCGGGTTGGCATCGACATCGTCCGCCGGGCGATCGAGGCACCTGTGCGTCAGATCGCTGAGAATGCCGGCGCCGAAGGCTCGATTATCGTTGGCAAGCTCCGGGAAAAGACTGATCTGTCATTCGGATGGAACGCGCAGACCGGCGAGTACGGCGATCTCTATGCCCAGGGCGTCATCGATCCGGCGAAGGTGGTTCGCACTGCCCTTCAGGATGCGGCCTCTGTTGCCGGCCTCCTGGTGACAACGGAAGCGATGATCGCCGAAAAGCCAAAGAAGGACGCCGCGCCCGCCCTGCCCGCCGGTCCGGGCATGGACTTCTAAGGAAGTTGTGGCCCACCCCATTTGTGGGGTGGGCCATTTTTTGGGGAGATAAAAAGTGCTAGCACCGATCTCGAAAGAAGATGCGCGCTTTTGTGCGGGTGTGGTCAAGGAGGTCGCGCGCGCTCAAGGCGTCGTGCGGGATCCAGCTGCGATCGGCAGGCTGACTGCAGTGGTCGCAAAGCTATATAACAGAGGCGTGCATGATCGCGACGAGCTTCACATGGCGGCCGCACGGTCTATTCAGATAGAACTAGATATTCCAGTGGAGCCTAATGAGAAAACGACCTGAGGGCCTGCCCCCAGGCGTATGCACCGGAGCGAAATGAGCTAACGCTACCATCCTAAGCTCTTTTCACAACGACAGATTCTGCACTTCGAAAATTGGGCGCGTCGCAGACAGCCTCGATATTATTGCCATCTGGATCCAGCACAAAGGCCGCGTAATATCTATCGTGGTAGGGCCTTAGACCAGGCGCTCCGTTCGACCTGCCCCCGGCTCTTAGGGCGAGCCGGTGAAATGCGTTGACGTCATCTTGCGACCGAGCCTGGAAAGCGAGATGAATTCGAGACACATACTCATCGGCGGCATCGACATAGATCTCGTCGATGATGAAGTGATCAGCCGAACTCTGGAAAACTTCTTCTAGATGGAGCGCGTCACAGACGGCTCGATAAAACCGCCGGCTCCTTTCGAGATCTGACACCCGAAGATGCACATGATCAATCACGCGGCCTAGATGATACATCATCGTCCCCTGAAGCTAATGGATGAGGCGTTCATCGCGCTCATAAATCCACTATGAAAAGCCTAAATCATGCCAAAGTTCCTTCGGGGCGGTCAGGATGGCTGTCTGCGGCCGCCGCCAAAGATCGGTGCGGTGTCGAAGCCTTGCGTTCTACCATTGTTTCAAGAACCATCATTAAAGTATTGGCCGATCTTCCGCCTTGGAGTGGCCGCGGCATAGGCGTTTAGCAATTGATAACCTTCTTTATTACGCCCCTCGTTAAATACTAGGTATGGTGTCTGCCGATGTCAGGGCGGTTAAACTTGGACATTTCTTCCTTACCCCACGGAACTACCCCAGTTTGGATTAGTTACTGATCGCCCACCTGTTCGGGCTATGGAGACGAGGGCTCGCCATCTACCCTGGACGAGCCTTTGCCTTCCGAAATTAGCCCAATGTTTGGGCTGCCGAAACCGCAGGCCCAAGGCTTACCCCTCTGCGGGAGAGGTCAGCGCTCCGACCCGCCGTCGTCGCTGGCCTCGTTGTAGGACGTGGATGTAAGTGAGAATGGGGCGCCCCCGCTCAGTGCAACTACGCCCCCGCGCTCCATCACCGGGAGCATCCAGAACGACCGTGACAGCGATCTGAAACTAGATACGCAGCTGGGCGGCAAAGCCATGGCGGACAACCAGGAATAATGATGATGTCCGGACGGTGTTGCTTTGAACAAACGGATAGCTAGCAAGTAGCGACTGTGCGAATGATGATTTTTATGGAGACTCCCATGCGCATTCCTGCACTCCTTGCTATCTTGGCAACTGCGACTCCTGTTGTAGCAAAAGATCCAGCCATAGAAGTGACGCAGACCGACGGGGTTGTGCATTCCTTCCGGGGTTTGTCCCTGAAGGGTGACAGAGTGACTTACGCAGTCAAAGCGTCAGATACTGGCTCGATACGGTTTGAGTTTGGCGGGAACAATGAAAATTGCGGAGCTGAAATCCAGACCACTTCACAGCTAGGGTACCTTCCTAAATTGGATCGCTTTCCAAGTGAGAGAGCTTTCAAGACGATCCATGGGGAGACCTTCACTCTTTCCTTCTTCCAAAACCGCATTGCCCGGATGAACGGAGTCGAGTGTGCATTTTCTTTCTCTGTTGAATGAGAAATCACTCGCTCTGATCGAGACCCTCCGGGCGGTGGGCTACTTCACATCGGAGCCCCAAGCTTATGGCCGATGTATCATCTGCGACATACCTGGTCGTGCCGGCCGCGCCAGACGCCATCCGCACGAATACGGAGGGAATTTCCCGGATCGTCGCATTGTAGCGATGCGGATCGCGACGCACCCAGAAGCCGTCGGGGATCAATGTCGATGTGGCGCTCTGATGAACCTGCGCTGTGCCATCGTCGCCAGTGGTTCTTGCGATCGCGGCCGGTAGGAGCGGGTGCCGTCTATCGTGGTTGCGCTTCACGGTCTCGATTGTTGATGTCCCAAAGGGAGCGGGTTGCCGTCGTGCGGTATACGGTGTTTCGCCACCAGGATGTTCGGATCATTGTTGGTCCCGGCGCATATCTCGCCTGAGTGCTGGTAGGTAGAGGTCGCGAAGGCCTAGCCCTAAGCCTTCCCATCTGGCCGTCTTGCAGGCTTGCCACGGCGGAGTGTTGCTACGGTACTTGTGTGGGCCTTCTCGCCGGTCTGCCGATCAGCGGCTTGATGGCGACGAGCGGCTTAATCGTCCTGAGCTTCGTCAACGACGATCTCGTTCTCGATAGTGAGCGGTGATGCTTGGCCGGCTCGGAACACTAACGAGAAACCAGCGGCACGGAACTGACGGCTGACGCATTAACTCCTACGCTTCTCTAGCCGTGAACTTTGCAGTCGCTGATCAGTTAGATTCTTCTTCTAGGAGGAGACCGCAATGAAGCTCGCTCCGGCAATATTGATCTTAGCCGTACTCGTTTCAGCAGTCATAAAGTTCGGGCTACCGGACCATGAGGCAGAGCAGCAGCCATCGCCTCGTGCGATCGACCAAAACAGATGACCAGCTGAAGTGCTCTCGTTCGAGCTCTTACGGAGAATGGCACGGCAACGTTTTCAAACAGATTGTGACGTCCACTCCCCATATGGTTGTCGGCAACACTCCGCAATTTTTCGAGCCTCCCGACGATTCTGAAAGACGAAGCCCTGATTGCAATGGCCGCGGAGCAAACGCTTGCCGATGCGCAAGTCCGCGAGCCGAAAAGCCTAACATCCTGCGCTGGGGCGATGAAGTGGCTGGAGAGCACCAATATGCCGGATGTCGCCGTCATCGAAATTTTCTTGCGAGAAAGTGAATGTGATGAGGTGGCAGAGATCCTCGTGGGAGGTGGTGTCCAGATGATCATTCACGCTGGACGCAAAGCCACGGCGAGCGACAGCGATCGCGTATTCCTCAATGGGACCCGGATCTGCAAACCCTGAGCCCCACAAAACGTGGCAGCAGCTATGAAGGCTGACTTCAGGGTTCGCCTGTCGCCGCAGCTTGAGCGGTGCCCTAAGACGGCCAGCGTCATCCCCGGACCTTTATTAGGGCTCGTAACGCCTCATGCTCAGGCCCAATAGGTCTAAGTTCGAGGAAGGCCTCGACGGCGCTGGTTGTCTCGTGTCCGCCCGACGCAGGATTGGAACGATGCAGCACAAAGCGGCCACCGTGCTTGCCGTCCCCGCACAAGAACCAACGGTCGCCGTTGGAGCTCGCTGCAAATTCGATCTGCGCTTTCGATTTTTCGCTTTCCGACACAGGATCGTTCATCGAAGGCGCCTGCTCGGACGAGATCGTTACTTGATCCGTCGGCTCACTTTTCAGGCCGGTGGTGCGGGCGGCCGGGTAGTCCTCCAGCGCGATCATCCCAGACCGGATCTGCTCGATGAGAACGGTCTCGGCTAAGTGGTTCGTCCCCACCTCGGGCTTCAGGTCGAGCGTGGCATAATCCGCTCGCTTCAGAAGCCTTCGCAAAAGCGTTTGCTTCAGGTCGGATATGTTCACCAAAGCCAGCCCTCCCCCATCAAGAACATGACAAAAACAAAGCTGATCACGGTGACGGCTACTGGAGCGGCATTGGAATAGCCAGACAGAAGATTTGTAGGAGTGGCAGTCATATCCGATCCTTCTGATTTATGCGCCGAGACTGCACTGGTCCGACCAAAGCGGTGTTGCCACACCAGCTCCGGTCAAAGGTTGCAATCAAGCCGCTATTGCTGTCTTTCGGCGTCGCGTTGGGCGGACCGGCTTCGGCTCGATCGGCTGCGCCTCGCGCAACTGGCGCAGACGCGCTGTTTTCCGGGTCCGGTCGGCCGCTTCCGTTTCGATGATCTGGCGAGCGACCTCACTCGTGGTCGCGGCCTTGTCTCGTGCGGAGATCTTTTCGGGCTTGAAGAATGCCTGCTTCGTCATGGTCATGATGATCTTCTTTCGGTCTGGTCCTCGGACGCATCCAAGAAGCCGGGTAGCATCAGAGCCTTGGCCCGGTCCAAAAACAAAAAAGGCCGGGCGCTAACCCGACCTCTCACAGTCACTCAGCTCTGCTGCCAGTACATCCGTGGTCAGCGGGGCGAATGAAAACTTTAAGCTGCCTGAAGATTTTCGGCGGAGCTTTCCCGGACTTGCGGTCGGCGCGCTCGACGGCGGATGAATGGACGAACACGTCCGTGCTGCCATTGTCAAGTCGGATGAAGCCGAAGCCCTTGGTGGTATTGAACCATTTGACGGTGCCAGTAGTCATGACGATTTACTTTCAGAACAATCGTTGTGGTTCCCGAGATGCTTTGCGGGATAAGATCGATGATTTGAGAGGAAATCCGACGGGAGCCAAGCTCCGGACCAACGTCACAACCAATGGTCGATGATCAATATATGGGCACAGGTTCTGGTTTTACAAGGGACGCATCGGATTTATATCCGGTTCGTGTATGATCACAGCATTTCCGCCTGTCGTTCAGGTTTCATCAGCCAATGAAGGCGATGTCCACGGCGACGTCCATCGATTGAAAGGCGCCCGTGGGGCCGATGAACGTTCCCGAAACCGGTATGAGCTGGGTGATGTCGCGCGCGACCGCCACGGGGATCAGGTTAGCGCTGCCCATGCTCCTATTTGTCGGGTCGAAGGCGATCCATCCCGCACCCGGAAGGAAAACTTCAATCCATGCATGGGTCGAGCCTCCCGGCGACGAACCGACGAGGGTGTGCGCCGGGTCGTAGAGATATCAGGACACGATCCTCGCCCCGAGGCCAGAACCCGGACACTTTCGGCAAAGAGCGTCGCAAGATCCTGACAGCTCCCGCACCGCAATGAGATGGTCTCCAGCGGAGGCTGCGTTTCTCCTGTATCGCGCGCATTATGGGCGATACCGTTCGAAACCCCGGCACTAAGATCCTTCAACAGCGACAGCGTATTGGTCGAATTTTCCATGACGAAGCCCTTGACCCACTGCTGCAATTCGCCAAGGATCGGGATTAACAGCCAGACGCCTGCGGATCCGGCAATGAGGACGATCGGCAGATGGATCAGGAGGAACGGGATAATCCCGACGGTCCATATCAAAAGTGCCGTCAACACGGTAACGGCGATGTTTGTTGCTATGGTCGAGACCCAGGGCAGTGCGCCCGAGCGCATCATCCCGAACGGTAGCCTCTGCTTGAGGAGAAACAGAAAGGCGGGGCCGATTCCGAACAGCACGAACCTATTTCGTTCTTGGGATAAGCGCCGCAGGCAGCAAAAGCCGGGAGACGGGTGATTACTTGATGCGGCGTGCCAGCGGATATGCCGGCGCGTCGTAAAGCGCCCGGATCTGTCTACGGTCGAACCGTGCCTCGTCGACTTCGAGGAGACAACCCATATGCTGTGCGCCGGGCATGTCTTCAACCGCGAAACGCAGAGCCTCGGCGGCCGTCTCAAAACGTCGGTAGCGTGGCCACCTGCTCCCGCGGAGAGATTTGCCCGAATACAGGCCTCCCACGCCTGTCTAGTCGAACTGGGTCAAGGGGTTTTCCTCCACGTTGCGGAAGGAAACTGAGCATTGACCCGGCTGGCTTCCCTGACGGTACGCTCTGTCTCTCGCAGCTCGCGCCGTCGCAGCTGCATTCCCTTTCGCAGAACCGTGAGTTTTTCAGCGTTTGAGCCTGCCTCGGCAGCGCGAAAAAGCTTGTCCGCAGTTTGGCGGAATGTGGAGTTCATTATGAATCCTTCATTCGTGAGCAGGGCCTGCGGCAACAAATCTCCTGATCTGCTGCTATTTCTGCGGGCCATTTACGGCTTTGTCAGCTTGCTGCTCTTTGATTTCGTTTGTTGAGAGGTTGCGCATTCCGGTCTGATTTTAATGCCGTCGTCGGCGTTCGGGCTTTCCACTGAGACGTGGAAGAGGACCTCGTGCTCGCCAGAGGCAGCTTTCGCACGGTGGCCATCGTTAACACACAGTCAGCGATCACTGTGCGTTCATGATAGCCGAATGCACTTGTTCGCACCAGGTTTTGCGAGACACACGCGGGATAGTGATTGGAAGACATTTTGTCCTCCTTCTGTTTGGGGTAAGGCCGCTGAAGAATATGACGCGTACGGGAACGGCTAAGCCCGGCGTGTCTCCGGCGACACTTGCCGGACAGATCGATCTTTTGAAGGGAGATCCAGGCGGAGCCCTGCGCCCGCTCGACATGACAATCATTGGTCGACTAGAGATATGTGGGTACAATTCCCGCTTTAACAAGAGCTTCAGTTACGTCTGCTCTTTTGAAGAGAGCAAAGTCAAAGCTCAGGACGTCGAAGCGATCCTCGAGGCACCGGCAACCCTGGCGTCATTGGCGACGCGCCGCCTGCGCGATGGCCCTTCTCTTTAACTTGTTGATGGGCCAATTACTCGCCTGACGCTGCAAACCGATGCGGTAAACATGTCGGTGCTACTTGACGTCCTTTACGGGGCGGCCGTGCCGGTCTCGGCCAAACTCGGCCTGGGAAAGCCAACAGGTACTGTACAAGTGCTCGCTGCGAATTACCAGTGAAGCCTGTCGTGGGCGTTATCTAGGGCATGATCCTGGTCAAACGCGTTTTTCTCCCCATATAAGGTACTCGCTGTTCTTGAGCATTAGCAACGCCCTCGTGAGCGGATGCTGGCGGTCCCACGAAACCTCGTCTGGACTGGCGCTCGGCACAAGAGAGAATAATCCATGCGTATTGCGCAAGTGGCACCCCTAGCGGAATCCGTTCCGCCTCAACTCTATGGCGGCACCGAGCGTGTCGTCTCCTGGCTCACCGAAGAACTTGTCGAACAGGGTCACGATGTCACGCTGTTTGCCAGCGGAGACTCGGAAACCTCTGCTGAACTCGTACGGGCTGTCCCCCAGGGTTTGCGACTACGAGGCATTCGGGATCACACTGCTAGCCTCCTCGTGATGCTGGACGAGGTTCGCCGCCGGGCATCGTCATTCGATGTCATCCATTTCCATGTTGATCTGCTTCAGTTTCCTGCTTTTCGGGATTCCTCCACACGCTGTCTAACGACATTACACGGCAGGCTCGATCTACCGGATTTTCACCCAGTCTATCGCGCATTTACAGAAATGCCGCTCGTTTCCATCTCCAATGACCAGCGTTTGCCGCTTCCCAACGCGAACTGGTTGGCCAACATTCAGCATGGTCTTCCAGAAGGGCCTGCGCCTTCCAATGCGCATAGGCGTGATTACCTAGCCTTTCTGGGCCGCATAGCGCCTGAGAAACGGCCGGATCGAGCAATTGAAATTGCCAAGCGGACGGGCATTCCGCTGAAGATCGCTGCAAAAATCGATCCAGCGGACCAAGACTACTTCGATCACGTGATTCGTCCGCAGCTTGACGACCCGCTGATCGAGTTCATTGGGGAGATCGGCGATCACGAAAAGCGCGACTTCCTCGGAAACGCGATTGCTCTCCTCTTCCCGATCGATTGGCCCGAGCCATTTGGCCTGGTCATGATCGAGGCCATGAAAGAAGGCACGCCCACCATTGCTCGGCGTCGGGGCTCGGTTCCAGAGGTCTTGGATGAGGGGGCGTCAGGGTTTATCGTGGAGTCAATCGAAGAGGCCATTGTAGCAGTTCGCATGGCTGCTATTCTTGACCGCAAGACGGTGCGACAACGGTTTGAGAATCGGTTCACGTCCACTCGGATGGCGTCGAATTACGTCGCCGAATACGAACGCCTGACGGAACAGTCAGCGACGATTCCACATCACCATCGGGTTGGACACGATCTCTCTATACCTTTAGCGCCACTGGCTTCTACCATAAAGTCTACTGGTGGCGTGAGCCTATCCTCAGTTCATAGGTCCATCTCATGACGGTAGCTAATGTTGCATTAAACGATGGAGCGCACGCCTTCGACACCGCTCGCTACGATATTGAAGTGGAGACCTCGCTTGTCGGTGGGTCGTTACAAAACCTTAAAGACGGGAATAGCTTTGCCGTCCTGAACAGCCACGGCGATATTGGCGGTACGGATGCTGCAGAAGGCTTGTTCTACCGCGACACGAGATTTCTGTCGAAACTGGAGCTTCGTTTTCAGGGACGGAAACTTTTACTGCTCAATTCGTCCAGTCACGACGACAAGGCGGCACTTTCTGTGGATCTCACGAATCCTGAAATCGATCAGGATCTAGAGGTTGTCCCACGAGAAGCAATCTTTCTCGAACGCACCAAATTTCTGTTCGAGGGGGTGTGTTACGAGCGGCTCAGCGTACGAAACTTCACGGCCTCCCATCGCACGCTGACAATCGACTATACTTTTGATGCCGACTTTCGCGACCTGTTTGAAGTTCGCGGCATGAAGCGGGAAAAGCGTGGGCAGGAGACGTCCCAAGTCGTCGCGCCGGATAGAGTTGAGTTTCAGTACACGGGCCTCGATGCGGTGAAACGGCGAACCTCGATCGTCTTCGCACCAGTTCCGAAACGTTTGGAGCAAAACCGTGCGACGTTGGAGCTTGTGCTCGGACCGGGTGAAAAGACCTCGATCTTTATGACTGTTGCTTGCGAGGAAGGCGGGCAGGCGCTTGTGCTGGATTTCTTCCGCGCCTACCGTGCTAGTCGTCGCGCCCGACGGACCCAGACACGACGTATTGCGACCGTGGAGAGTTCAAGCGATCTCTTCAACGAGGTCGCGTGTAGAGCCACATCCGACGTCTATATGCTGATCACCTCGACCCCACTAGGCTTATATCCGTACGCGGGCGTTCCGTGGTTCAGCACGATTTTTGGACGCGACGGGATTTTCACAGCAATGTTCATGTTGTGGATGGACCCGACGATTGCCAAGGGCGTCTTGTGTACGCTTGCTGCGATGCAGGCCCAGGAAGTTGATCCCGCAGCGGATGCGCAACCGGGCAAGATCCTTCACGAGATGCGCCATGGCGAGATGGCAAATACTGGCGAGGTTCCTTTTGGCCGCTACTACGGCAGTGTCGATTCAACACCTCTTTTTGTTATGCTGGCGGGCATGTACCTGGATGCGACTGGTGATTTGGAGACGATCGCCGAGATCTGGCCGAACATCGACGCTGCGCTGCGCTGGATGGACGACTATGGCGATCGCGACCGTGACGGTTACGTTGAATATCAAGCCGAAACGAACCGCAGCCTCAAGAACCAGGGCTGGAAGGACTCCCACGACTCCATCTTTCACGAAGATGGTACCGACGCAGTTGGATCGATCGCCTTGTGCGAGGTTCAGGGGTATGTCTTTGCAGCCAAGCGGTTTGCAGCGCAGATGGCTGAGAGGCTTGGGCACCACGTTTTGGCAGGAAATCTGAAACAAGGCGCCGAAGACTTGCGTCTCCGGTTCGAAGCCGACTTCTGGGACGAGGAGCTAGGGACTTATGTTCTGGCGCTCGACGGGATGAAAAGGCCTTGTCGCGTGCGCAGCTCTAACTCCGGGCATGCCTTGTTCACGGGTATCGCTTCGCCGGCAAGGGCGAAGCGGGTTGCGGCCGCACTTCTGAGCAAGGAAGGATTTAGTGGCTGGGGCATCCGGACCCTTGCCCAGGGCGAAGCTCGGTTCAACCCAATGTCCTACCATAACGGCTCTGTATGGCCGCACGACAATGCCGCCATCGCCATTGGCCTCGTGCGTTACGGTCTTAAGGAAGAGGCGGCGCGCGTTTTCCAAGGTCTTTTCGATGCGGCCAAAGAGCAAGAGATGCGGCGTCTGCCAGAGCTGTTCTGCGGCTTCATCCGGAAGCCGGGTCGAGGTCCGACGCCATATCCGGTTGCCTGCTCTCCGCAGGCATGGGCCGCCTCAGCTATCTTCGGCGTTCTGGGGGCGTGTCTTGGTCTTGAGCAGGCTCACAGCGATGATGAGATCCGTTTCCGAAATCCGATCATGCCTGCATTCCTCGACGAGATCGTGCTGCGGAACATTCAGATAGGCTGCTCTCAAGCTGATTTTCGGATGCATCGATACGGGAATGACGTAGCGACGAATGTTCTGAACCGAAGAGGAAACGCCAGGATCCTCATTGTGAAGTAAGCCGATCATTGAACGGCAAGTTTTATATTAGGCTCCGCAGCCGCTGGCGCGGCAATAGGAGCATCGCTTTAAAGGCAATCCTTGCGGCGTTGCAGCAGAGCAGGAGCCAAACATGACCACACCTTGACCTGGTTCCGCTTGGTGCGGGTTCTGGATTATCCGTCAAATCCGATCGGCCTGTGGTAAACGACGTCTTCCCGACGTAGCCCCGCTTTTTGGATGAAGATCGTGGCCATAGAATAATCATCACGCACGAGTCCGTGCTAGTACAATTTTGCGTTAGAGGAGATTAAATCATGGTAGGCAGATGGGATGTTTCTGTTGAAGAGTGGCACGCTCTTCTGCATCTTTTCAGAGCTGAAGACGTGGCGCTCTCTACGGACAGCGAACAAAGGCTCCTTCATCTCGGGTTGATCGATCAAGGCGACGGCACCGGACTCAGCGCGGCGGGGAGGACGCTTATAGAGCACGAGCTTCTGTTGGAGCGGAGAAACCGCCTTCAGTACTGATTGCGGTCTGGTCTGAGCAAAAGTTCCAACCGCCTGAAATCCATGTTCGATGGCGACCAGCAATCGCTCGCCCCCTTACATCAAGACGGGACGCTTCAAGGCATTCAGCTATGACCAGCGCTAGAGCCCAGCATTCGCGCCATTCCAAGCCCCGGCCATACGCCGTGCCATAGTTTTTTCGCCGTCGAAAGCGTAGGACAGAAGCTGCTTTTATGGGGCGATGTCGTGCATGTCGCGCCGGTGCTGTTTCCCGATCCGGCCGTTACCCCGGCTGAGGCAAGTGCGGAGCGAGCGAAGATCTATGCGGATGCGGCGCGTGAAGGCTGCTGGATTGGCGCGGCACATGTCTCCTTACCGGGCCTCGGCCATGTCGTGGCCAAAGATGGTCACTTCGTCTGGCTTCCGGGGAAACTATTCGGCAGCCCCGATAAAGACCGACTGACAAGTGGGAGCTAAGAGCTGAATGGCGAAAAAATACTGTCGCCATTCGGGCCAAGCAGGTCTTGAATAGATACGAACCTAAGACCCTTCAACGCCGATTTTCACTTAGTGCTTGATTGTCTATCCAGGATTTTGTTCCCCTCTCAAAGTGGTATCATCGCCTATATTCGGTCGAGCCTACAGACATTGTGAACCGCGACATGGGCCATTGCCTGTGAATACTGTTTATAAAAATACGGTAGCGCACAGAGATGTGCTTTCAGACGTTGAACCGCTGCAGCTACCGTCGCATTCGATTGGCCGGCAAGCCCTTTCCCGGAAAGCACCCCAGATTTGACGCCGGCACTCAATAGCACGCTTAACGTTACGCCAACCATATCGGCGACATCAGAGGCGACATAAAGAATCTTATAAAAACTACCCTGTAGGCTTTGACGTAAGGCAGGCAGAGCAATGCAAATCGATTTACAAACCCTTTGGTACTTAACCGTCGGAACGCTGCTGGTGTCAGCGTCGCTTCTCCTTTGGGAAAGGCAGGCACATCCAGGTCACGCACGTGTGCTCGGTGTTCTCGCCGCGGCACTCTTCGCGTTCGTTCTCGGGTGCGTGCTTGCAATGAACCGCAGCCACTTTCCGCTCGCGCTCGGCATGGGGGCGGTCAACATCCTAATGATGTTGGGCTACCTTCTGGTCCTTAACGCCGTCGCCGGCCTCGACGGTCACCGGTATCTCTGGTCGTCAGTCGCAGCCCTAAGCTTCTTAGCCACCGCCTGGGCGATCGCTGGCACGCACTTCCCGGCCGCCTTCTGGAACCATGTCTCGTCTATTCCCATCGCGCTGACCTGCGGCCTGACAGCATGGATACTTCTGCGCAGCCACACGGTCCAGCGATTGCGGTCACGTTCGATCGCCGTATCGATCTCGGCCGTCCATGCCGTGTTCTACCTTGGCCGGGCATTCATTGCCCCTGTTCTCCTTCAGCGGTACGGGCAAGATATTATCTCGATCGTCGGAAAGGCGACGATGTACGAGGCCGTCTTGTACTCGGTAGCGATGCCGATGTCGTTTCTGATGATTATTCGAGAGGAGGAAAAGCTCCACCTGCTCCGCATGTCACAGACCGATCAGTTGACCGGTCTTGCAAACCGTCACGCCTTTTTTGAGCAGGCATCTCGGATCCTCCGGGAGCAGCGTGATGACCCCGTCTCATTGCTCGCCTTCGACCTCGACCACTTCAAGGCGATCAACGACCGCCATGGACATCCAACCGGAGATAAGGTTTTGCAGCTGTTCGCCGAAACCGCCCGCGAAGAAGCAGGGGCCGACGCGCTCATTGCCCGGCTGGGCGGTGAGGAATTCGCTGCGCTTCTCCCACGGTGCGACCATTCCCAAGCTCTCAGTCGCGGCTCGGCGATCGCAAGCCGGTTCGCCGAAGCAGCCGCTCGGGCAGAGGGTTTGAAAACCGGGGCCACCGTCAGTATCGGCCTTGCTGCACCGGACTGCCACGACCTCGCCGGGATGCTTGCAAGCGCCGATGGCGCGCTGTACCGTGCGAAAGCCCTTGGGCGGAATCGCGTTGAGACCGCACGGCCAAACGAATTGCCGCTGCACCCCTCAGCCGATCCCTTCCATCATCAGTTGCGGGTAGCGGCGATGGGGGCGTCCTGATTCGTAGCGCTTTTGGACAAGAGCGCCTTGAAGGTATCGGAACCAACGACCTGCAATTCCCTCGATTATGATGAGGCGTAATGGTTCGATTGTTCCCGCTTAGATGTATTTCAGCAATGAACCGAGATTGCCGCCCGAATAGCGGCAATCTCTATTGATTACGGGTACGCCGTCGAGCCGTCGGGCTTGCGGGTTACTTTTCGTTCCCAGTGAATATAGTCGTCACTCTTCAGCACTTTCTCGTCGATCTCGACGCCCCAGCCGGGGCGATCCGGTCGAAGCTCTATATGGCCGTCGACCGGCATGTAGGGATCGAGCGCCCAGGGAGCATGCACATGCGGCTTGAACTCCAGCACCTGGAAATTCGGCTGCGCCGCGCAGAAGTGCACATTGACGGCGGTTGCCAGCGGCCCCATCGGGTTATGCGGGGCAACCGTGACGTAATGCGCCTCCGCAATTGTCGCGATACGCCGCATTTCCGACACGCCGCCGACAACGCAGATATCCGGCTGAATGATATCCGCACCCTGATTGGTGAGGAGGTTGAGGAATTCGAAGCGGTTGTACAGCGACTCGCCGGTGGCAAGCGGTACGTTTACCTTCGACTTCAACTCCTTCCATGCCGGGATATGTTCCGGACGGATTGGCTCCTCATAAAAAAGCGGATCATTCGAGGCGATGGCGGCGGCAAGCTGGACAGCCTTGTAAGGCTCGAAGATTTTTGCATGCGCATCGAAGGCGAATTCGAATTGTGAAGGCGTGATCTCGCGGATGCGACCGAACCAGTCGCCGGTCTCCTTCACCAGTTCACCCCAGCGGCCTGAGTGCAGGTCGCGGCGGTAGGGACTGAGTTTGAAGGCGGTATAGCCATAATCAACATTGAGCTTGAGCGTCTGCTCAAGCACCTGTTCGGGATCAGGCGCTGTATAGACACCGCAATAGACCCGCACCCGATCACGCACGCTGCCGCCGAGCAGCATGTAGACCGGCAGACCTGCAGCCTTGCCGGCGATATCCCACAATGCGTGATCGATTGCGGAAATCGCGGCAAGGCCCAAGGCTCCGGGAGGAAAACGGCATTGCTGGTTAAGCTTCAGTACAAGGAATTCGACCCGGCGCGGGTCCTCCCCCTCGATCTGGTGGAAGAGGTAGTCGAGAAGCGGTGGCAGCGCCCAGTCGGGGCCGTGATTGTAACATTCCCCCCAGCCGGAAATGCCTTCGCTCGTCTCGATCTTCAGAAGGAGGCGCGGGCGCTCGTCCACGCGCTGCATGTAGGTCTTAATACCGGTAATATGCACGTCGTTTCTCCGCTCAGGCAGCCAAGGCTTCGGCTTTGACACGATCGACGATGCCGCGAAGAATGTTTCGCTCCTCGTCGTTGAGAGCGACCACACCTGGAAGACGCACCGGACCGACATCGGTACCAAGCATGCCGAGCGCTTCCTTGACGACCGTGACATTGGCGCCGTTGTTATATTTAGTCCGCAACACCTCGAAACCGGCAATGCCGTCGATCAAACTACGGGCACGGGCATAATCACCCGCTTCGAGGGCCTGATGGACGGCATGCGAGCGTTCCGGAAAGACGTTGACCAGGCCGGATGTGAAGCCGCGGGCACCCATGGCGTAGAAAGCAGGCGCCCAGCCTTCGGCGAGACCGCAGACCCAGATGGCTGGCGCATCCTGGTTCGAGCGAATGACCTCCGACAGAAGCATGAGGTTCTGCGATGCGAACTTGATGCCGGCGATGTTTGGATGAAGGGCGAGTTTGCGAAAATCGGCAACAGAAAAGGCGTCACTGCGCACATAGGCAATGACCGGCACTGTGGAGAAATCCGCCAATTCGAGGAAATAATTGGCCTGATAGGAAGGCCCTGCAAACGGATCCATCGGATGATGCCCCATGATGGCATCGGCACCGGCGGCGATTGCATCCTTTGCCAGTGCTTTCGCCTCTGTCAACGAGCGTCCAACCGCCGCGCTGACGAGCGACTTACCTGCAGCAGCCTCGACGGTCGCCGCATGCACTTCGCGCACTTCATCCATGGTCAGGGTGAAAAACTCACCCGTATTTCCGGCAGCCATCAGGTTATGCACTCTGGCTCTAGCAAGCCCCTTGATGAGGGTTTTCAGTCTTGCGGCATCGATGGAGCCGTCGCCTTTGTAGGGGGTAACCGGCACACCGGAGATCCCGGTCAGCGCCTTCCTCACGGCCTGAAGTTTCTCACTCACGTCAGATTTCTCCCTTTTTCTTGAAAATAATGCCGAGATACGTGTCGCCCGATCGGACAACGTGATCACGCATGGTGCGCTCCGCCTTATCGGCGTCTCCAGCGGCAATCGCCTGCGCGATTGCGACATGCTCATCGAGCGCCTTTTGCCGTTCGCTTGGGTCAAGATGGATGACCCGCCGAATGCTCGCATCATAAAATTGCTGGCGTTCGATCAGCTTGGCGAGATAGCTGCACTGCGAACTCCGGTGGATGTGATCGTGGAACCTCTCGTTGAGAGTGATCAGGCTATCCGCATCTCCCGATACGGTTGCTTCCTTCATCCGGTTGGCGATCGACAGAAGCTCCGTCCTGCCCTTCTCATCGACGCGTTTTGCCGCGAGGTGCGCGATCATCGATTCCAGTGCGGCACGCGCGAGGATCATCTCCTCCGCCCATGAACTGCTGAACCTGATAACGACGCCGCGCCGCGGGAGAGCCTCTACCAGACCTTCCGTTTCGAGCTGGCGCAGAGCCTCCTTGATCGGGGTCGTGCTGACACCGAACTGCTCTGCGAGATGTCGTTCATTGATTTTCTGGCCCGGCGCAAAGCGACCGGAAATGATCGCGCTACGCATCGCACGATGCACGTGATCGCGCACCGTCATCTGAAAGCTGGCGTCGATCTTTTCAAACTCGGCATTGCCTGAAGCAGGCATGTAAGCAGTCGCCATATTTCGAAAATCCGTTGACGAGGATCAATTTGTGTGAAATTTGATATATCAGATTTGATATCCATGTCGATATGGAAATTTCGATTTGGCGAGGTTGAGGAGCCTTGGGAGGTTGATATGAAAACGCTCAAACGTACGCTGCTGGCGTGCGCCCTTACGGCTGCGGCCCTGCAGCCGGCTACCGCGGCGACACCGAAAGACGAGCTGGTTATTGCCATCATGATGACGACCATGAGGGGCCTTGACCCGCATGAGATTAATCAGTTGGAGGCTGCAGAGGTCGTGGCAAACCTCTATGATCGGCTGATTTCACTGCCCCCGGACGACATCACCAACCCGCAGCCGTCTTTGGCTGAGAGCTGGACAATCTCCGAGGATGGAAAGACGTTCACTTTCAAGATTCGCCGAGGCGTCACTTTTCACTCGGGCAACCCTCTCACGGCACGAGACGTGGAATGGTCATTGCATCGGCTGATCAAGCTCGGACTGGCACCTTCTACCGATCTGCGTCAGTGGGGATTTTCGGCAAAGAATGTCGATCAGCTTATCCGGGCAGCCGACGATCAGACACTCGTTTTAGAGACGCCCGAAGTCTGGAACCCGAACCTCATCCTGTATTCGCTGGCCAGCTTTTCCACGTCGATTGTCGATAGCGCCTTCCTTGCTGCCAAGGAGAAGGATGGCGATTGGGCGAGAAACTATCTTCAGACCGCCGACGCCGGTTCAGGCCCCTATTCGCTTGTTACCTGGCGCTCCAACCAACTTCTGATCGCCGATGCCTTCAAAGATTACTGGAAGGGCGTACCCGCCATGAAGCGTGTCTACTTGGGGCACGTGCCGGAATCCTCTGCTCAACGCCTGCAGATCGACGCGGGCGATGTCGATGTTGCGACACGTCTGTCGTCGACGGATCTTTCCGGCCTCGAAAGAGATGGCAAGGTGACCGTGCAGAAAGTGCCAGGCTTCGGATTTTATTATCTGGCACTCAACCAGAAGGACAAAATCCTCTCGAACCCGAAGGTGCGCGAAGCGTTCCGTTACCTCATCGATTATGACGGCCTAGCCGGTTCGGTGATGAAATATTACGGGATCAAGCAGCAGACCATTATTCCGGGTGGGCTTCCCGGCGCATCCACTGACATGCCTTATAAACTCGATATCGAGAAGGCGAAGGGGTTGCTTGCCGAAGCGGGTTACCCTGACGGTTTCTCGAAGGTCTATTTCGCTCAGCCTGGCACCCCGGAATCCGAAGTCGGCGTTTCGCTCCAGAACAATGCCGCGAAAGCCGGCATCAAGCTCGACCTTCAGATCGGCGACCAGATCGGAAAATTCCGGTCCCGTCAGTTCGAGTTATTCTCATCGCGAACAGGCGAGCGGTTGCCCGATCCGCATGCCGTCCTTCTATCATACGCCACCAATGCCAACAATGCCGATGACGCGAAACTAGCTGGCCTGGTGGCTTGGCGATCCGCATGGGACGTGCCCAAGGAGATCCAGAACATGGTCACCGCGGCAGCACACGAGACCGATCAGGAAAAGCGCGATGAACTCTATGCGCGGATCAACGAAGCCTATCTGCGGTCTTCGCCGGCACTCGTCACATCATTTCAACGCACCGACCCGAAAGCGGTCCGCAACGAGGTGAAAGGTTATGTCGGGCACCCGACATGGCTCACCCGCTGGGACACCGTGACCAAGGTCGAGTGACGGTAAAAAACTTCAAGGACAGTGGCATGAGCATTACACAAACCTCCGATGCCCCACCGAGCAGGAAATCGCCGTTTCCTAAAGCTGCGGCCAAGATCGCAACATCCTTTGTCGTGATCCTGACAACGCTGCTTGGACTGATGATGATCACCTTCACGGTGGGCCGAATGGTTCCGGCCGATCCCGTAATCGCGGTGATCGGCGATCAGGCCGACCAAGCGACCTATGACCGCGTCTATAAGGAGATGGGCCTCGACCGGCCGATCTATGTACAGTTCGGCAATTATCTGAATGACGTGGTACGTCTGGATTTCGGCCAGTCGATCATCACAAAACAAGCCGTTTCAAAAGACCTGGCCCGCGTCTTCCCGGCGACCATCGAGCTGGCCACCCTCGCGACGATCATCGGCGCTGGCCTCGGCATCCCGCTCGGTGTCGTTGCGGCGGTGCGCAAAGGGACATGGGTTGACCATCTCGCCCGCGTGGTTGGTCTTTTGGGTTATTCGACTCCGATCTTCTGGCTCGGCACCATCGTTATCCTTGTCTTCTACGCCTACCTGGGAGCAATTCCGCCAGGTGGCCGCATCTATCTTTACGACGAAGGCATTGTGCAGGCGCGCACCAACTTCATCCTGATCGATTCTGCGCTGGGCGGTCACTGGAGTGTCTTCTGGAGCGCGCTTCACCACATCATCGCACCGGCCGTCATCCTCGGTTATGCTTCCATGGCCTATCTCAGCCGCATGACGCGCAGCTTCATGCTGGAACAGCTCCGCCAGGAATACATTCTGACCGCACGTGCCAAGGGTCTCGGACAGAGACCGATCGTCTGGCGGCATGCGTTTCGCAATATTCGTGTCCAGCTCCTGACTGTTATTGCGCTTGCCTATTGCGGCCTGCTCGACGGTACGGTGCTGATCGAAACGGTGTTCGCCTGGCCCGGCCTCGGCTCCTACCTCACATCGGCACTCTTCTTCGCCGACATGAACGCCGTGCTCGGAAGCGTGCTTTTGATCGGCATCATCTCGATCGCCATCAACCTGCTCTCCGACATCGCTTATCGCTTCATCGATCCGAGGACCCGCTAATGGCCAACTCCGGTACTTTTTCAAACCTCCACGACTGGCTGATCAGCGAAGACTTCACATCGTCTCGACAGGCACGTCTGCACAGCATCTACCTTGGCTGGCTCAGCCTCGTCGCCAATCCGCTCGCCTTCGCCGGGTTCGCCGTTGTCCTTCTGCTGATTATCGTCGCTGCACTGGCGCCGGTTATCGCGGTGCATGATCCGTTTGCGCAGGACTTCCTGACAGCGCTACAGGCACCGTCCGCCACTCACTGGTTCGGCACCGACGAATTCGGACGCGACGTCTTTTCGCGGCTCATCTATGGTGCACGCACCACGCTCTACATCACCATTCTGGTCACGATTATCGTAGCCCCTATCGGTTTCGTGATCGGCGCAACGGCCGGTTATCTCGGCGGATGGATCGATGTCGTGCTGATGCGCATTACCGACATCTTTCTATCCTTCCCGAGCCTAGTCCTTGCGCTGGCCTTTTCGGCGGCACTCGGTCCCGGCATAGAAAATGCGGTCATTGCCATCGCTCTCACCGTCTGGCCGCCGATCGCCCGCCTTGCGCGCGCCGAAACGCTGACCTTTCGCCACGCCGATTTCGTAATCGCCGCCGAACTTCAGGGCGCCGGTACGGGACGCATCCTGCTGCGCCATATCGTGCCGCTCTGCGCGCCTTCCATCATCGTGCGACTGACCCTCAACATGTCGAGCATCATCCTGACGGCCGCCGGCCTCGGCTTCCTTGGGCTTGGCGCACAGCCGCCAATGGCTGAATGGGGCGCAATGGCTGCTTCTGGCCGTCAATACCTTCTCGACGCATGGTGGCTGACAACGGTTCCAGGCATCGCGATCCTGACCGTCAGTCTGGCCTTCAACCTCCTCGGCGACGGGCTGCGCGACATCATGGATCCCCGCAATGGCTAACACATCCAATACCATTCTGACGGTCGAAAACATGTCCGTCGAGTTTCCGACCCTTTCCGGCGTTACCACTGCCGTGCGTGACGTATCCTTCACCCTAGGCCGCGAAAAAATCGGAATTATAGGCGAATCCGGGTCCGGGAAGAGCACGACGGGCCGCGCCATCATGCGCCTTCAGCCGCCGCAGGCGATCGTCAAAGCCAACCGCATGCACTTCGAGGATGTCGACCTCATGACGGCAAGCGAGGAGGAGATGCGCTCCATTCGCGGACGGCGCATCGCCATGATCCTGCAGGACCCGAAATATTCACTAAACCCGGTAATGACCGTGGGCGAGCAGATTTCCGAAACGGTGATCTTGCACGAACGCGCTACTCAGCAGGAAGCGGGCAACCGCACGCTTGCAATGCTGGAACGTGTCAACATTCGCGATCCGGAACGTGTGTTCGATCTTTATCCGCATGAAGTGTCTGGCGGCATGGGCCAACGCATCATGATCTCGATGATGCTGATCGCCAAGCCATCGCTGATCATCGCCGACGAACCAACTTCGGCACTCGACGTGACTGTCCGCCAGCAAGTCCTATCGATCCTCGACGACCTTGTTGTGGAACGAAACATCGGCCTGATTTTCATCAGTCACGATCTCAATCTGGTGCGCAGTTTCTGCGACCGCGTCATCATCATGTATGCCGGCCGTGTCGTCGAAACGATTGCCGCAGCCGATCTCGATCAGGCGCGACATCCTTATACGCGCGGTCTTTTGAACGCCCTTCCAAGCCTCGATCGTCCCAAGGACAGGCTGGAAGTTCTGCGTCGCGACCCGGCATGGCTGGAGAACTGAACATGACCATGATCAAGGCCCAACATCTGGCTGTTTCCTACGGACATGGCGAAACTGCCCTGAAGGTTGTCATGGACGTGTCTTTTGAGGTGCAGAAAGGTGAAACCTTCGGCCTCGTCGGGGAAAGCGGCTGCGGCAAGTCCACCATTCTCGGCGCGCTTGCCGGCCGCAATAAGCAATGGACCGGCTCGATCCAGATCGACGGCGAAGCAATCGGCCAGAAACGCACCAGCGCTCAGCTAGCCAAGCAGCAACTGGTGTTTCAGGACCCGTTCGGCTCCATCCACCCGCGCCATACGATCGGCCGCACCCTTTTGGAACCGTTGGAAATCCACGGCAAGGACCGTCGGCAGGAGCGTATCGAAAAAGTGCTGACCGATGTCGGCCTGCCGCTGAATTTCCGCTACCGTTATCCGCACCAGCTTTCCGGCGGTCAGCGGCAGCGCGTGGCGATCGCTCGCGCCCTCATTCTCGAACCAAAAATCCTGCTGCTCGACGAGCCGACTTCCGCACTCGACGTCTCCATTCAGGCCGAAATTCTGAACTTGCTCAAAGACCTGCGGGAACGCGAGAAACTAACCTATATCCTCGTCAGCCATGACCTTGCGGTCGTCGCACATCTCTGCGACAGGGTTGCGATCATGCAGAGTGGCGGTTTTGTGGAGATTGCCACCAGGCAGCAACTGCTCGAAAATACGGTGCAGCATCCCTATACGCGCGTTCTGATGGACGGCAGTCGCGGTTACGTGGCGACAGCCAGTCAAGACCAGTCTCAACTCCGCTCGCAATCCCCGGTGAGGACCTAGATTTTGCCCACTGATCGCCGCCCCGCCCTGGCGCAGCTCAAAGCTGATTTCTCCTGATCCGGTAACGAATGATCCAGAACCCAATCCTTCCCGATTTTCACCCCCACCCTTCGATTTGCAGGGTCGGCGATAACTATTTCATCGCGACATCCACCTTTGAGTGGTACCCCGGTGTACAGATTTACCGCTCGACGATCTCCAGTCATGGGAGTTGGTAAAACGTCCTCTTGAGCGCGCAGACCAACTCGATCTGCGCGGCGTACAGAATTCGTATGGCGTCTGGGCGCCCTACCTTACTCATAAAGATGACCGCTTCTGGCTCATCTTTACCATGGTCAGGCGCAAGTCCGGTTCGTTCAAGGATTGTCACAACTACCCTGTCACCGCAGAAACGATCGAGGGGCCTTAGTCGGCGCCGATCTATCTCAATTCCTCCGGTTTCGATCCTTCACTGCTCAACGACGACAATGGCCGCAAGTGGCTGTTGAACCTGGCATGGAACTACCGCGCACGGCCGACACCGTTTGGCGGGATCGTGCCTCAGGAATACGACGCGACACAAGGCAAGCTGGTGGGACCGATCACCAACATATTCCAGGGATCGTCGCTTGGTCTTGCTGAAGGTCCGCATCTTTATCGACGAGATGGATGGTACCACCTGTTGGTCGCAGAAGGCGGAACCGGTATGCGCCATGCAGTCACCACGGCGCGATCAAGGGAGATAACAGGCCCATACGAGGTTCATCCTGACACTCATGTCCTCACAAGACGCTTCAACCCGGACGTCGTTCTGCTGCGCGCTGGCCACGGTGACATCGTCGACACCCCGGACGGTGAAACCTACATGGTGCATCTTTGCAGCAGACCACTGCCGGGCGTCAGGCGCTCGGTCCTCGGCCGAGAGACCTCCATCCCGAAATGCGTCTGGGGTGAAGATGGATGGCTTCGCCTACACGCAGATCCGATTGTTCCGGAAGCATCAGTGCCAGGCCCCAGTGGATTGAAGGCGAGTGACGCGGAGGCGACTCCAGTTCGCTATACTTTGGATGCGACACAACGACTGCCAGCCGATTTCCAATGGTTGCGCAGCCCCCTGCCCGATCGACTGTTTTCGCTTTCCGATCGTCCGGGCCATTTGCGGCTGACCGGGCATGAATCCATCGGATCAACGTTCGAGCAGGCACTTGCGGCACGCCGTCAGACCGACTTCGACTTCGATGTCGAAACCGACGTTGACGCCGAACCTACCAGCTATCATCAGATGGCGGGACTGGTGGACTGCTATAACGGCTTTGCATACCACTAGCTCTGCCTTACCCATGATGAGGAGTACGGTCGATCGCTGCAGATACTTTCCTGCCCGGGCGGATGGCCTCAAAGCAACACAGAACCGATGCTCGAGCAATCCGTGGCAGCACCGCAAGGACCTCTCCGCATGAAGCTTGAAGTCCGCGGCGCCGCGTCACGCTTCTACTACTGGCATCACGGCTGGACAGGAATCGGTCCTGTTCTCGATCAGTCTGCGTGTCCGACGAAAACGGCGAAGGTGAACACGCCAACTCCACCGGCGCATTTGTTGGCATGGCCGCAAACGATACGAGCGGTCAGGCAATGCACGCGGATTTCTCGTATTTTTCTTACTCGTTTTGGTACTTGAGCGGAATGGAACTGGTGACCCGTGTTTTGCGAGCTAATTCTTAATCATTACATCGGCTTGGGCCTCCGCATCGTGCTGTATTGAGAACAGCTTTTGTCAAGTTTCAACCTTAGCCGCTGAACCGTGCGACCGCCATAGGGTCAGCGGCAGGTCTGTTGCTAACCTATCGCTGAGCGCGATTGAGAAAAGCGCTGAGCATGCTTGTTGCTCCAAGAGTTCAATGAATAGTCGCGCCAACGGGATAGCCCGGATAGGGCGATGTGGTATCTCGAGAGAAGCTCAATTGCTGTAGCAGATACATCTTCTGCGACAGATAGCTCAGACTGTGCGAGATCCCCCCGATCGTCAGAATAGCGGATCCAACTGCGCGCATTGTCTCTTCGACGAGCCCTTTATCTTGCTGCGCGGCTCCGCTCTGTGAGGTAAAGACGCTTTCTTGCGAAAACTACTCAACCAGCCCGAACTCGGCACCGACATTTTTCTCACAGCTCATGGAACCATCGGCCCGCAAGCGCGTTACGCGGCGTGATGTGAGACATTATCAAGAAAAGATCGGCATTTCGAATGTTGCAAGCGGACCCGGAATACGGGAAAAGTATCCGTATTTCCAGGAGCGCTAGCCTAAGGTCAGTACCGCACGTCGATACAGCGAGACGTTCATTCGTTTACGCTAAAGCCACCAAATCATCTCTCATTAGCCCCGCTCGACACACGTGCGGTTCCTTTATCAACTTGACGGGCCAGGGATCAGGCTCAATAGCCCAATGATCCGCAATATTTCCTCCCAATCGAGAAATACATGACAACCTACGCCACCGCGCCCTCCAAGCGAACCCTTGGTCTCGACCCTTCGGTCGCCTTCAGTCTGGCTGGTGCACTGGCGTTCTTCGTCATAAGTGCCGCCGTTTCCTGGTATAACGTGCAGACATTGCGTTCCAACAATGAGCGTGTCGTTCATTCACACGAAGTCATCGTCGGGCTTTCAGATCTGCTCTTCCTGATCCAGGACGCAGAGACAGGGCAGCGTGGGTTTCTTCTCACCAACAGCGAGCGGTATCTTGAGCCATATAACGCGGCGATCACCGCAATTCCCAAGCGTGTCGAGACAATCGGGGACATGATCAGCGACAATGCATCTCAACAACAACGTTTGGCGATGCTCCGGTCTCATGTCGATGCAAAGCTCTCCGAACTGCGCGAGAGCATCGACCTTAGACGGAAACAGGGCGTCGATGCGGCTCTTGCAGTAGTCAACTCCGACCGCGGCAAGGCCGAGATGGATGCGGTTCGCGCTCAACTGACTTCCATGCGGCAGGAAGAAGCCCGCCTGCGAGCTCAACGTTTAGCCGAAATGGAAAGTGCCTACACGACGGCCTTTGCCAGCAGTATTCTTGCTGGCCTCCTTGGTATACTTCTTACTTTGGCGATCGCCGCCCTGATGCGCCAAGCAACCCTTTCGAGGAGACGTCAGGACTGGCTACAGTCTGGTGAAGTTGGCCTCAATGCCGCGGTCACCGGTGATCGACGCATCGAGGAGCTCGGCGACAACATCCTGGAATTCCTGGCTCGCTATACAGGTGCCGTCGCCGGCGCAATCTTCGTCCAGGGCGAAGATGAGTTTGAGCTCGCCTCCACTTGGGGTGTTCGGGAAAAAGCAAGCGTGCCAGATCGCTTCAAACCGCGTGAAGGCCTTTTGGGGCAAGCGGTTTCGGGGGCCAAACCGATCCTGGTCTCCGACGTGCCAGACGGCTATCTCACCTTCGGATCAGCACTCGGGACCAACAAACCCAAGCATCTCCTGATTTCGCCTGGCGGTGTCGATGGGGCAGTAAACTCCGTGATTGAACTGGGCTTCTTGCGCGCAATCGATGAGAAGATCCTTACCCTTCTCGATCAGGCATCTGCGTCGATTGCCACTGCTGTTCGCTCAGCGAAGTACCGCAGCGACCTACAGAATTTGCTGCGCGAAACGCAAAGGCAAGCCGAGGAGTTGCAGGTCCAGGGCGAGGAGCTACGAGTCTCCAACGAAGAGCTGGAAGAACAGGGCCGGGCGCTGAAGGAATCGCAGGCCCGGCTAGAACAGCAGCAGGTGGAACTCGAGCAGACCAATTCCCAGCTCGAAGAACAGGCCCAGCAGCTGGAAGGTCAGCGCGACGATCTCGAGAAGGTCAATGCCTCGGTTCAGCTGAAGGCGCGCGAACTCGAGCAGGCGAGCCGTTACAAGTCGGATTTCCTCGCCAACATGTCTCATGAGCTGCGCACGCCGCTCAATTCCTCACTGATCCTGGCCAAACTTCTCGCCGACAATCCGGACGACAACTTGACCCAGGAACAGGTCAAATACGCCCAGACCATCCAGTCTTCCGGCAATGACCTGCTGACCCTGATCAACGACATCCTCGATCTGTCGAAGATAGAAGCCGGTCATGTGGACATCACTCCGGAGCCGGTTTCCCTCGAAAGGATGGCGGGAAGTATCCGACAGCTGTTCGATCCCGTGGCCAGGTCGAAGGAACTCGAGTTCGATATCGAAATGACCCCGGAGGCACCTGCGGTCATTGAAACCGATCCGCAACGGCTCGAGCAGGTTATCAAGAACCTGCTGTCTAACGCCTTCAAGTTCACTGAAAAGGGCAAGGTCACCCTCGCCCTTCGCAGCGCTGGCGACGGGCAGCTGGCACTGGCTGTATCGGATACGGGCATCGGCATTGCCGAGGAGCAGCAGACCAGCATTTTCGAAGCCTTCCATCAGGCAGACGGAACAATCAGCCGCCGCTTCGGCGGCACGGGATTGGGACTGTCGATTTCGAGAGAACTTGTCCGGTTGCTCGGCGGCACCATTCACCTGACCAGCCGTCACGGCCAGGGAAGCACGTTCACCGTCATCGTACCAGTTTCCTATGATCCCTCCCGGGTTCTCCCCCGGAATATTCGAACGGCCGAAACGATCGCCGCACCACGGCCTGTTGTCGAGGAAGCACGCCCATCCAGCATCAGTCGCCATGAGATCGTCGAGGACGATCGGGCAGCGCCGAGCGATGGCAGGCGTACCCTGCTGGTGATCGAAGATGACGATACGTTTTCGGCGATCCTCCGTGACCTCGCCCGCGAAATGGGTTTCCGGGCGCTTGTTGCGGGCACGGCCTATGACGCCCTGGACCTTGCAAGGCAGCATATGCCAAGCGCCATCGTCCTAGATGTCGGTCTGCCGGATCAGTCGGGACTGTCGGTGCTCGACAGGCTCAAGCGCGACGTGCGCACACGCCATATTCCAATCCACATCGTCTCCGCCGACGACTACGCCGAGACCGCACTGTCGCTTGGCGCTGTCGGCTATGTCATGAAACCGGTTCAGCGCGAACAGCTCGTCGAGGTTCTGCAGAAACTGGACGCCAAGCTGTCGCAAGGTGTCCACCGCGTTCTGATCGTCGAGGACAACGAGGTGCAGCGACAAGCCGTGGCGAAGCTGCTCACCTCCCATGATGTCGAGACGATCGGGGCGGGCACGGCGGCCGAATGCCTGACGCTTCTGAAGGAGCAGACGTTCGACTGCATGGTACTCGACCTCTCGCTACCGGACGCGTCCGGCTACCAGCTTCTGGAAACCATCAGCGCCGACAGCAGCCATTCCTTCCCGCCTGTGATCGTCTATACGGGCCGGGTACTGTCTGCAGACGAAGAACAGCGACTGCGCCGCTACTCAAAGTCCATCATCATCAAGGGTGCGAAATCACCGGAACGGCTTTTGGACGAGGTCTCGCTGTTTCTGCATCAGGTGGTTTCGGATCTGCCCGATGAGCAGCAGAAGATGATCCGCAAGGCGCGCAGCAGGGATGCGTTGCTGGAAGGCCGACGGATCCTGATCGTCGAAGACGATGTTCGCAACGTGTATGCTCTGACCAACATTCTCGAACCGCGCGGAGCCGTCATAGAGATCGCCCGCAACGGCCAGGAGGCGCTCGACAAGCTTGGCCAGTCGCAGGGCGATGCGGCCAAGGCCATCGATCTCGTCCTGATGGATGTCATGATGCCCGTCATGGACGGACTGACGGCTACCCGCACGATCCGAAGAAATCCTGACTGGAAGAAGCTGCCGATCATCACGCTCACCGCCAAGGCGATGCCTGACGACCAGCAGCGCTGCATCGAGGCCGGAGCCAACGATTACATGGCAAAGCCCCTCGATGTGGAGAAGCTGCTCTCACTCGTACGTGTGTGGATGCCGCGGTGATCGAGACCTTCGAAAAAGTCGAGGACATTGAAATCCGGCTTCTGCTAGAGGCGCTTCATGTCCGCTACCACTATGACTTCCGCAACTATGCGATGGGGTCGATCAAGCGTCGGTTGAGGCAGGCCCGTGATCAGATGGGCTTTGCGACGATCTCGGCCCTGCAGGAGCGTGTGCTGCATGACGAGACGATGCTTCCGCGTCTCCTTGGCTATCTTACGGTCCAGGTCAGCGAGATGTTTCGAGATCCCGGCTATTTTCGCGCCATCCGCGAAGATGTCGTTCCCCATCTAAGGACCTATCCATCGCTGAAGATCTGGGTTGCCGGCTGCAGCTGCGGCGAGGAGCTTTATTCGCTGGCGATCCTGTTTCGCGAGGAGGGTCTTGAAGACCGGACCATCTTTTACGCCACCGACATCAACCAGGATGCGCTGCGAATGGCCGAGGCCGGCGTCTATGAGTTGGACCGGATCCAGCTGTTCACGGAGAACCATCGCAAGTCGGGCGGCAAGTCCTCACTTTCCGACTATTACAGCGCAGGGTACGGCCGGGTCTCCTTCGACCGAACGCTTCGAGAACGTGTCGTTTTTTCCGACCATAGCCTCGTCACCGATGCGGTATTCGGCGAGATGCACCTAATCTCCTGCCGCAATGTGATGATCTATTTCGACCGGCCGCTGCAGGATCGAGCGGTCGGTCTTTTTAAAGATTCGTTGGCGCGCAAGGGTTTCCTGGGGATCGGCGCGAAGGAAAGCCTTCGATTCTCGGCGCATGGCGAAGAGTTCAAAGAATTCGTGCGCGAGGAAAAAATCTATCAGAGGGTGAGCAGATGAGCGCTGCCTGCCCAAGGGCAATCGTCATTGGCGCTTCGGCTGGAGCACTGGAGGCGCTTACCGCCATCCTGCCGGATTTGCCAGGCGATTTTCCGTTGCCAATCATTATCGTCGTGCATATCCCGCCCGACAAGCGCAGTGTTCTTGCCGAGCTGTTCGGGGCGAAATGCCGGATCGGGGTAATCGAGGTTGAGGACAAGGAACCATTGCGGGCCGCGACCGCCTATTTTGCACCGCCGGACTACCATCTGTTGGTCGAGGACTTCGAAACGCTGGGCCTCACCAATGAGGAGCCGGTTCTTTTCTCCAGGCCGTCGGTCGATGTCTTGTTCGAAAGCGCCGCCGACGTCTTTGGTGCGAGTTCAGTCGGCATCCTGCTGACCGGCGCCAATCAGGACGGCGCAAGGGGCCTTTTGGCGATTGCGAACGCCGGCGGGCACGTGATCGTCCAAGACCCTGAAACTGCTTTTGCTGCTGCCATGCCCGAGGCAGGCCTGGCGCTCTGCCCCGATGCGACAGTCATGTCGCTTGACGGAATATCCCAATACTTGAGGAGGATCGGCTGAAATGAGCCAGGTTTCGTTTCTGTTGGTCGATGATCTCGAAGAGAACTTGATCTCTCTCGAGGCCCTGCTGCGCCGGGAAGACCTGAATCTGCTCAAGGCTCGCTCCGGCGATCAGGCATTGGAGCTTCTCCTAGAGCATGATGTCGCGCTGGCGCTGATTGACGTCCAGATGCCAGGCTTGAATGGCTTTGAGCTTGCCGAACTGATGCGCGGGAATGAGCGCACACGCCGGGTGCCTATTATATTCGTCACGGCCGGCAACACAGCGGACAGCCGCTGGCGGTTTCAGGGATACGAGGCGGGCGCCGTCGATTTCATCCAGAAGCCGATCGAACCTGATATCCTTCGCAGCAAGACTGAGGTTTTCTTCGAACTCTACCTACAGCGGCAACAAATCGCCGCCCAGCGTGATGAACTGCAACTGCAGGCCGAAGCATTGAAGGATGCCGATCGACGCAAGAACGAGTTCCTGGCAACACTTGCCCATGAACTGCGCAACCCGCTGGCTCCCCTGCGCAATGGGCTAGACATTTTGAAACGCAACCCGAATGGTGAGAATGCAGGCGAAATCCGCAACATGATGGACCGACAGTTGGTTCATCTCGTTCGGCTGATCGATGATCTTCTTGACGTGTCACGCGTCAGTCAGGGAAAGATCGAACTTCGAAAAGCTCCGGTCAGGATCGACGAGATCGTCAACTCCGCGACAGAAGCCAGTCGTCCTCTGATCGACGGGGCAAGGCACGCCCTGACGATCGAATTGCCGGTCGGCGCGCAATGGGTTGATGGCGATCAGGTCCGCCTGTCCCAAGCCCTGTCAAACCTGTTGAACAATGCCGCCAAATACACTCCGCGGGGCGGGAAGGTCACCCTCACCGTGCGAACGGAAGGCGACCAAGTGGTCATCGTGGTAACCGACAACGGGGTCGGGATTCCGGAAAACATGCAGGCCAAGGTCTTCCAGCTTTTCACCCAGATCGACGACCATCTAGAACGCTCCCAGGGCGGGCTCGGCATCGGCCTTGCCCTCGTCCGGCAGCTCGTCGAAATGCACGGTGGCTCGGTGGAGGCATTTAGTGCGGGGCCGGGGACCGGCAGCCGTTTCACGATCAGGCTCCCCTCGTTGCCTGCATCGGAACTTCCCGCAGAAACGGAACAGCTATCGACCGGCATCCCTTCGTTCAGACCGCTGAAGGTGCTTGTCGTTGACGACAATCCGATTATCGCGGACACGTTGGGGATGATGTTGGAAGATATCGGCCACGAATTCGAGGCAGTCCACGATGGTCGGGAGGCCCTTGATGCAGCCAGGCACTACCATCCTGACGTCATTCTCCTCGATATTGGTCTCCCCGGCATGAATGGCTATGAGGTTTGCCGCGCGTTTCGCAGCGAGGCTGAGTTTCTGACCACGCCCATAATCGCGCAGACCGGCTGGGGCCAGGATCGCGACAAGGAACTAGCAACCGAGGCCGGCTTCAATTTCCATCTGACGAAACCCGTCCCACTGGAACAGTTACAGAAGGTGTTTTCGAGACTTGCAAATTAGTTGGAGGCATCACCCGCAGAATAATTGCAGGTCGTATTAAGCTCTTGATGAAGATCGAAATTTTGGCCCACCTATTCTTCATGAACTGAGAGGTAGAGGATCGGTGCCTTCGCTCAGGATTGCAAGATACCGTCTATAACTAAACACACGGGCACGCTTGCGGCCAGTGCCTCATCAACGATGCCCAATCGCTCCAGATCTGCGAGCGCGGCGTTAACCGTTGGTGCGGACAGACCTGTTATCTGAACAATCTGGTTCGCCGTGTGAAAGGGGTTTTTCTGGAATAGCTCGTGAATGCGAAGGACCGCCCCTGCTCTGTCACTTTCCATCGTGATCTTCTCCCGATCTTCCTTGAAAAGATCGACGATCTGCGTGGCAGCCTCAAATGCCTGATTGGCAGTGTCGGCGACGCCTGCGAGGGAGAAGTCCAACCAAGCTTCCCAGTTTCCGTTTTCGCGAACCTCCTGCAGCAACCGATAATATTCTCTCCGATGGGACTTCAGATAGAGGCTGAGGTAGAGAAGCGGCTTTTGCAGCACGCCGTTCATGCAAAGATACAGGGTTACAAGCAGGCGGCCGATACGACCATTACCATCGAGAAACGGATGGATTGTTTCGAATTGCACATGCAACAGGCCAGCCTTTATCAGTGCCGGCAACCGCGATTGATCGTCATGCATGAAGCGCTCGAACGCATCCAGGCAACCTGCCAGTTCAGTGACAGGTGGTGGCACGAAAAGTGCGTTACCGGGCCGCGTGCCACCAATCCAATTTTGCGAGCGGCGGAACTCTCCGGGATCCTTGGTGCCTCCTCGCAAACTGCGCAGGAGACTGGCGTGCATCTCGCGGATCAGACGCAATGACATGGGCAGCGTTTCCAGCCGCTCCAAACCATACATCATGGCATCGACGTAGTTGGAGACTTCACGAATATCATCAACCGGCTGCTTAGCCTGAGCTTCGGTTTCGACCGCAAAAGATCGGAAAGCGTCGACTGCGTACCTTCAATCTGCGAGGAAAGAACAGCTTCCTTTCTCGCATACATGTAGAGAAAGCTCCTGTCGCAGGGGCAGCATTGTGATACCATCTAGGCGTCCTAGCGCTCGCTCTGCTAGGCTGAGGCGCTCAAGCAAAGAAAGCACATCATTCGCCGGCTCGGATGGCAATGGTGGAGGGACGAACGCACGCACTGTTTCATTGGCAGCGACCGTTTCGACGAAGCGACCCAAGCGATGTTTGGATTCGGAATCAGACATAACCCAATATCAGGCGCGCGCCTTATTTAAACAATAAGCATTTTATTTAATTAACCGGCAGACTTAGATAAGCGCGCTTAATTAGCGCGCTGACATTGAATTCCTGAGATTTGATCCAGGCGGCATGCGAGCCCTAATACGATTATTAAGCGCCGTTAAAAGTGACACGCCCGATACATCTTTTGTCAAACCTCGCCTCCTATTCCCGCTCGCCCTCGGCCTTGGCGCCGAGAGAAACGGAATAGGCATGACCAAAAACGATATTTCATCACACCATTTTCAGCGAAAGATATCTGAATTCTGCGAGCTGCGTATCGCGCCAATCGCATCCGGGCGGGTGTTGGAGAATATCCGGCCCTACCTGGTCAGTGCATCCTCTTCGACGTAGTGACAGAGATCACCGTCCGGGCGGTTTCCCGAACCGTCTCGATCGCCGCCTCGACAGTGCGGGCGCGGGATATCCTCGCAAGAGCCTTGGACAAAGAATCGAGGGGCGTCGAAGGTCTCGTTCGCTGGTCCATCGACCACCGCCGTCTTCTGGCATCCGCCATTATTTTTGCGTCCAGTTTTTGCACGACACGCCGATTTTTGACAGCTAAACTTATGTGACGGTGATTTCCGAGAGATCAGAAGGTTGGGTCTTTGCGACATAGCCATCGACAGGGCCGCGCGGATCCAATTTTCCCTCGCCCTGCAAAATGATGGGGGCCAGCGTTGTGCCCTGCGCTTCCTGCGCGCGTGCAATCGAGCCCGCGGAAAGAGCCGAAACAAGGGCTGACGTGACTAAGAGATCAGATTGGATGAAACGCATGCCGCCCCCGCGGAATCGTCTGGTCGATCATCTTTCTATCGACAGCGCGGACACAAATCCAATAAATGGGAATAGCAATTTTTCAGAAGTTTAAATTCTGAAATGAGACCTGACAGCAATGAGCGACCCAAAGCCGATGACGACCACAGGCAGACAACGTGCCACCAATTTCGAACTGAGGCATCTGAGATACTTCATCGCTTTGGTTGAGGAGCGAAATTTCGAGCGCGCGGCAGCAAGGCTCGGCATTGCACAACCCGGACTCAGCCAGCAAATCATCGCTCTAGAGGCAATCGTAGGCCTGCCGCTGCTCGATCGCACCAAGCGCGCTGTCAAACTGACCCCCACCGGGAATGCACTGTTCGAGGACGCGGTGAAGATCGTGGCGCAAGCCGATGAAACGCTTTCCCAGCTCAAGCGCCTCGGCCGCGGCGAGACGGGCAGGATCACCATCGGCTACGTCGCGTCTGCGGCCTATTCTGGCATCCTGACGGACACGCTCGCCTCCTTCCGGCGTGCCCTGCCGGATATCGAACTCCACCTACTGGAACTGGAAATGCGCCAGCAGCTGGAGAAGATTAGGCAAGGCGAACTCGATTTCGGCTATATCCGCCCGCCCGCGCCAATCCCTTCGGAACTCAACGCCACGGTCGTCCTGAAGGAGCCACTGGTCGCCGCGCTGCCGGCCACCCATCCACAATCATCCAGGGCTGCAATCCGCCTTCGCGATCTTCAGGAAGAAACGTTCATCACGCCGCGCCAGCCGAGCGATATCGGCTTCCATGCCAATACGCTTGATGCCTGCGGCGAGGCGGGTTTCAAGCCGAAGATTAATTCGAACGGCCGCGACTTCACGACCATCGCCAGCATGATCGCCGTCGGTATCGGCATCGCGCTGGTGCCGAAGAGCATGGATTGCTTTCGGCTTCCCGGCCTGCGCTACGTGCCGCTGATCGACAATGACGTGACGACCGATCTCGCCGTCGTGTATCGAAAAAGCGACGTAAATCCGTCGGTTAGGGCTTTCATCGCCCACCACAGAAGTCTTATGCGCAGACAGGGGAGTTCTGGGGACCGTCGTGAGGATTAATGCTCTTGAGCCAAACCGAACCTTCGACCCGACATCGCAGATCTGCTAAGTTTCTGCAAATTTCTGAATTTAGAGCGAAAACAGGACTCGGCGTAAGGCATTTTTATGAGACCTCAAGGTCTCGGGAGCAGACGTTGCAGACTGACTTCTCAACGAACCGATCATGGCGCGTCCTTGACTGTGTAATCAGACTGGTTTGACGCTCACCAATCACTCCGTTCCGGGCATCACGGGCCTAGCTGCCACCCTCACTTTATGAGGGCGGCAGCGATGACGGAAGCCTCGTTCGACGTTGCGTCGAGGACGCATGGTGTCATCAGCGCGGCCAGAATGAGGAGGACAGCCATCAGCATACTTGTCAGAGGATGATCAATCCTCATGCGAGATTGAGCTCTACGTCGATATTGCCACGAGTGGCCTTCGAATAGGGGCAAAGCTGATGGGCATCATGAATGATCGCCTGTGCGACATCCCGATCCATGCCCGGCAGGCTGACATTCAGGCGGGCCTGCAGAAAGAACTCCCCCTCGCTCGTCCCGAGGTGAACCTCCGCATCGACGGCGACATCCGCCGGCAGCCGCAATTGCCGCGTTCCGGCGGCGCGGGTCATGGCGCCGATGAAGCATGCCGACCAGCCGGCGGCGAACAGCTGTTCCGGGTTGGTACCGGGGCGACCGCTTCCCGGAGAAGAAAGCTTTACCTCCAGCGCGGCATCGTCGCTGCGTGCGAAACCTTCGCGTCCACCCGTGGTGTGGGTCCGTCCGGTATAAAGAACATTGTCGATCTTCGGCATGGCAAAACTCCTTTTAAGCCAGGCCAGCGTTGTTCGCTGACAGGGAGGTTTTTGGCCCGCTGGAGTATCTGCGCTGTTTCAGGACAACCGGTGAAATGTAACAAACAGTATATGGGACCCGGCAGATCCAAAAATGAGCGCCGGAACACCGGCGCCAGTCATCATCGCAATGTCAGTTCCACGGCAAGCCCGCCGCCGTCGCGATTATAAAGCTTCACTTTGCCGCCAAGGGCCGTGGCCAGTTGCTGGGCGATCGCAAGCCCCAGTCCCGTGCCGCCGGTCTCGCGATTGCGGGACTGTTCCAGCCGCACAAAAGGCCGCATAGCGGCCTCCAGCATCTCGTCAGGTATGCCCGGCCCCCGATCGAGAATGCTCAGGACCGTTTCGCCATTTTGCTTCTGCTCGACGCTCAGCTCCGCCGCACCGGCAAACTTGACCGCGTTATCGATGGCATTGGTCAGGAGACGTCGCAACGCATGCGGCTTGGTCGTGATCGTGCCCTGTACGGGGCCGATCACTGTCACCGCCTTGCCCGTATCCTGATAATCATAGGCAATGCTGTCGATGAAGGACGAAAGGTCGATGCGCGACGTCTTCTCGCCATTGCCATGCGAACTTCGCGCATAGGCGATCCCATCTTTTACCAGCATTTCGATCTCGCGCAGGTCGCTGACCAGCTTGTCGCGTTCCGGGCTATCATCCGCCATGTCGACGCGCAGCCGCATACGGGCGATCGGCGTCTGAAGATCGTGGGAAATGGCTGCAAGGATCTGCACCCGCTCCTCGAGATGATGGGCGATCCGGTCGCGCATGGCGTTGAATGCCCGCGCCGCATGGGCCACCTCGCGCGGACCGGTCTCGCTGATCGGCTTGCCCTTGGCATTCGGATCAAGCGCATCGGCGGCGGCGGCGAGATCGCCAAGCGGCCGGAATGCCTGACGCACAACAAGCCAGGTGCAGAGGACGAGCAGCAGCATCTGCACCGTAAAGACATAAGGCAGCCAGCTGGCCAGCGGCATCACACCGCGCGGTGTCACGTCGATCGTAAGCGGGGAACCGTCGGAAAGCGTCAGATGACCCTGTAGCCTGCCATTCTCACCGGGAATGGCTTGTACGGTCAGTGGGAATTTTTGACCCGCGGCGTCCTCGATCCGAGCGGCGATGTCGGCTCCACGTCCCGACATGTCGGGAACACCAGGAACACCGGTTCCAAGCTCCAGCCGATAGTTTCCGCGGCTGAGACGATCGAGCCATGCCGGACGTTCTGCCGCCGGCAGCCGGTCGATCACCGCGATCGAGGTTGCAAGGTCGCTTTCGAGCGTACCGAGCATCACGGCCTTGGCAGATGTATAGCGCTCGAAAAACAGGATGCTGAAGGAAAGGCCGTACGCAATAGCAAGGCCTGAAAAGAGGATGAGAAACAGGCGCGCGCGCAGGGTGCCCGGCCAGAAGGCGAAAGACCGGCTCGCCTTGTCCGCCGCCGGCTCTGTCATGTCCTGGGCTCCGAAATTTCCACCGGCACCGCAAAGACATAACCTTCTGCACGTATAGTCTTGATATAAGTCGGCTCGCGCGCGTCGTCGCCCAGCCGCTGGCGGACGCGGCTGACGAGAAGATCGATCGAACGGTCAAACAGTTCCGCATCTCGGCCCTGCGTCAGGTTCAAGAGCTGGTCGCGGTTGAGAACACGCTGCGGATGGTCGATGAAGACGCGGAGCAGCCGATATTCGGCACCGCTCAGGGCAATCTCCGTGCCTTCGGGATCGAGCAGATGGCGGCCGACGGTATCGAGGCGCCATGTTCCGAAGGTCAGGATCTGGCCCGCCTCGCTGATCTGCAGGTTTGGTGGCAGCATTCTCGTGCGGCGAAGAACGGCCTTGATGCGGGCCAGGAGCTCGCGTGCAGCAAAAGGTTTCGGCAGATAGTCGTCCGCACCCATTTCCAGCCCGATGACACGGTCCATCTCGTCGTCGCGGGCGGTCAGCATCAGGACCGGCGTCGCCTTGTGCTTGCCGGCCCGCAGCTCCCGGCAGAGAACAAGCCCGTCATCGCCCGGCATCATCACGTCGAGCACGATCAGATCCACCGCATTGGCATCCAGGAAGCTGCGCATCTGCCGGCCATCGGCCGCGACGCTGGTGCGCAGGCCGTTTTTCTTCAGATAGCTCGACACCAGTTCACGGATCTCGCGATCGTCGTCGACGATCAGGATATGGTCGATATGCTCCATCTCGGGTTCTCGCATCCTCTGTTTTTGCTGCGTGTCGAGGCATTCCCATTTAGCGCTGGATGCGGCCGCCGCGAAGCCGGGAAATGCACCGCAGCAACCTGTTCAGCCGGAAATTCGTGGCGTCTAGAATTTCGCGACGTCGAGCACCGCGCGGGCGAATTGCGCCGGCGCTTCCTGCGGCAGGTTGTGACCGATGCCATCGCCGATCGTGCGATGTTCGTAGCGTCCTGAAAACCGGGCGCTATAGGCGGATGGATCAGGATGCGGGGCACCATTGGCGTCACCTTCCATGGTGATGGTGGGAATGGTCACGACCGGTGCCTTGGCAAGCAGCGCCTCATAGGCATCGTATTTCGCCTCGCCCGCAACCAGTCCGAGCCTCCAGCGATAATTGTGGATGGTGATATCGACATGGTCGGGACTGTCGAATGCGCTGGCGGAGCGGTTAAAGGTTTCGTCATCGAACTTCCAGGTGGGCGACGCCGTCTGCCAGATGAGACGCGCAAAATCATGGGTATGCGCGGCGTAACCGGCACGGCCGCGTTCGGTGGCGAAATAGAACTGGTACCACCAGGCAAGCTCGGCCTTGGGCGCAAGCGGAGCGCGATTGGCTTCCTGGCTGCCAATCAGGTAGCCGCTGACGGACACTAGCGCCTTGAAGCGTTGCGGCCAGAGCACGGCCATGATATCCGCAGTCCTCGCACCCCAGTCATAACCGGCAACGATCGCGGTCTCGATCTTGAGCGCGTCCATCAGCGCGATCATGTCGACCGCAAGTGCAGCCTGCTGGCCATTGCGGGGCGTTTCGGCAGAGAGAAACCGTGTCGTGCCATAACCGCGCAGATAGGGAATTATGACCCGATACCCGGCATCGGCAAGGATCGGCGCAACATCGACATAGCTGTAGATGTCGTATGGCCATCCGTGCAGCAGCAGGACGACGGGACCATTTGCCGGGCCATCCTCTGCATATCCGATATTGAGGACACCGGCATCGACCTGCTTCAGGGCAGCAAATTTCGTATGGCCACCCGGCCTGCCTTGCGACTTGCCAGATGATCCGGCTGCGGCGGATTGAGCATTGGCCAGCGAAGTGGCGCCGAGCTCGACGGCTGCGACGGTCATGGCTGCCAGGCCAAAGAAGCGGCGGCGTTGAAGCTGAAACATATCGGTCATGGGTTTTCTCCGGTTCGCGTTGATGACGATCCCCAAGAAACAGCCAGTATGTATTGTCGATATGTCCTGCGACCTGCTCAACTGCAAGCAACTGTAGCGGCACGCCGCCGAGATACAGTTCGATACAAAGACCTCGCCTCGCCTGCGCAAAAAGACGACGAGATGGCCGGTCCCGCCCGCCTGATCGTTTCTTATTATGGCGGCGGGGTCGCCTCCTACACTCCGATACATTTCTCCCTGAAGCCGGACACATCCCGGATACCTGCGCCCGACCAGATTGGCGCAGTTGCCGATCACGCCCATGTCGGCGGCGCCAAGATCCACCAAGGGCTTCAGAGGACATGATCATGACGCTTCTCGTCATTGCCTATCTCGGAGGGGCGCTCACCATCCTGAGCCCCTGCATCCTGCCGATCCTTCCCTTCATCTTTGCCCGTGCGGGACAGCCGTTCCTGCGCAGCACGCTGCCCATGCTGGCAGGCATGACCGCCACATTTTCGCTCGTCGCGACACTCGCTGCGATCGGCGGCGGCTGGGCCATCGAGGCCAATGAATTCGGGCGGCTTGCCGCGCTGTTGCTGCTTGCGCTGTTCGGCCTCGGCCTCATCTCTCCCCGCATCGCCACGCTCCTGAGCCAGCCTGTGGTCGGACTCGGCAACCGCCTGATGAACGCGGCCGGAAAGCCGGGCAGCGTTCCCAGGGCCGCGGGCTCTCTGCTTCTGGGCATTGCCACAGGCCTCCTGTGGGCGCCCTGCGCCGGGCCGATCCTCGGTCTCGTGCTGACCGGTGCCGCCCTGCAGGGTGCCAATCTTGAAACCACTGTCCTTCTCGTCGCCTATGCTGCAGGGGCTGCGACCTCGCTTGCCCTCGCACTTTTCGCAGGCGGGCGGATCTTTGCCGCCTTGAAGCGGTCTCTGGGTGTCGGCGAGCGTATTCGGCAAGTCCTTGGCGCAGCTGTCATAGCAGGTGTCGGCGTCATTGCGCTCGGCCTCGACACCGGCCTCCTCGCCAAGCTTTCATATGCCAGCACGTCTTCCTTCGAACAGGCGGTTCTCGATCGTCTCCACACCCGGCAAGCCGAAGGCGGCATGGAGGTCGCAAGCGCCGACAATTCCATTCTCGCCCGCAACGGCAAGCTGTTTCACGCCGACCTTCCCGTCGAGGGACGCGCGCCTTCATTGGGCGGCGCCGTGGAATGGCTGAACTCGCCGCCGCTTTCCGCGGAAGCTCTGAAGGGCAAGGTCGTGCTCGTCGATTTCTGGACCTATTCCTGCATCAACTGCATCCGCACCATTCCCTATGTCCGCGCCTGGGCCGAGAAATACAAGGATCAGGGTCTCGTCGTGATCGGCGTGCATGCGCCGGAATTTGCATTCGAGAAAAAGATCGACAACGTCAAAAAGGCGACGTCCGACTTCAAGATCGGCTATCCCGTCGCCATCGACAATGATTACAGGATCTGGCGTGCCTTCAATAACAGCTACTGGCCAGCCAGCTATCTGATCGATGCCAAGGGCAATATCCGCTACCACCATTTCGGCGAAGGCAATTATGGTCGGACCGAACAGGCGATACAGGATCTGCTAAGAGAAGCCGGCAGCGACGTAGCCACCACTGCGCCCGTCAAGCCTGAGGCAAAAGGCGCAGTCGGTTACCGGCAGGCCACCGGCTTTGCCTCGAACGAAGGCCTTCGTCCCGGCTCTTCCGGTACCTATTCGATTGAAACGCCAAGCCTCAACGAATGGGGTCTCTCCGGCAGCTGGACTGTCGGCGCGGAAGAAGCGACCCTCGACAAGAGCGACGGCGCCATCACCTACCGGTTCAGCGCCCGCGACCTGCATCTCGTGCTGGGGTCGGACGGCTCTGGAAAACCGGTGCGTTTTCAGGTGACGATTGACGGCCATGCGCCCGGCGCCGACCACGGCACGGATACCGATGCCGACGGTAATGGCACGGTCACATCCACCCGCCTCTACCAGCTTGTCCGTCAGTCTGGCGACGTCACGCCCAGAACTTTCAGCATCCGCTTTCTCGATCCGGGCGTGCAGGCCTACGCCTTCACCTTCGGCTGAACCCTTTCCCTCACATATCCAGAAAAAAGGATCACGACATGAACCGCCGTTTTATCTCCATGGCAGCCATCGCATTTGCCACCAGTGTCATCGCCTTCGCCGCGCAGGCTGCAGAGGTGAAGAACATCGTCATCGTGCATGGCGCCCTTGCCGATGGTTCCGGCTGGCGCAAGGCAACCGAAATCCTTGTCGACCGCGGCTTCAACGTCACCATCGTGCAGGAGCCGATCACCTCTCTCGCCGATGATGTCGCCGCCACCAACCGCGTGCTGGATCTTCAGGACGGACCGTCGCTCCTCGTTGGCCACAGCTATGGCGGCATGGTCATCACCGAGGCTGGCAACAATCCCCATGTTGCAGGCCTCGTTTATGTGGCGGCCTTCCAGCCCGAAAAGGGGGAAAGCCTGTTCGATTTTGCAAGCTCCAAACCTGGCGGCGGAATGAACATCCGCGAAACGAAGGACGGGAAAAATCTCTATCTGGACCCCGCAGCGTTCGCGGGTGACTTTGGCGGCGACCTTCCGAAGAAGGACGCCGAATTTCTCGCCAGATCGCAGGTCTTAGCCGCCAAGCATGCTTTCGCGGCGAAAATCAGCGAGCCGGCCTGGAAGACGCGCAAGAGCTGGACGGTCGTCGCCACCCATGACCGTTCGATCAATCCCGATCTCGAACGCGACATGGCGAGGCGTGCGGGCAGCGATGTGACCGAGATTGCGGCAAGCCACGCCGTTTTCGCCTCTCAGCCCGAAAAAGTTGCCGGTGTGATCGAGAAGGCAGCAAAAGCCCTTTCACACTAGGACGCGGACTCATTAGCTGATGCGATCCATATCCTCGTCGCTGCAAGTTTGAGAGCGGCGAGATAGTTGTCGGCACGTCGGTCATATCGGGTTGCTAGGCCCCGCATCTGTTTGATGCGATTGAAGAAGCGTTCTACCTGATTGCGCTGACGGTAGACCCATCGACTGAAGCTGAATGTCTTTTTGCGGTTGGTCTTTGCGGGAATGTTCGCC
>Ga0209795_10000082_pt1 | contig 91268 bp, 88 predicted proteins | sample AgamicOrMarz_FD_187166 | JGI IMG/M metagenome (GOLD analysis project Ga0209795, IMG submission 187166) | Agave microbial communities from Guanajuato, Mexico - Or.Ma.rz (SPAdes) (version 2) | ecosystem: Host-associated > Plants > Phyllosphere > Phylloplane/Leaf | place: Guanajuato, Mexico...
GAATTGGTAGACGCGGCGGATTCAAAATCCGTTTTCGAAAGGAGTGGGAGTTCGAGTCTCCCTCGGGGCACCATCTTAAAGAAAGACCTTGAAATTCAAGGTCTTTTTTTTCGCCTGCAGGAAAGTGGTTTTTCGCGGCTAACGCAGATCCCGACCAATCTCCACCCGCTTTTGTGGCGAGGGGATTCATCCCCGCTGGGCCGCGAAGCGGCCCCAACCACCAAACCTGAGGCAAGGAAGAATCCGCGGCTAGCGAGAACCTGCTGCTAGTAAGCACCTGTTGCTAATGAAAACCCGTGGCGAGGGAGCTTGCTCCCGCTTGAGCGCAAAGCGCTCACAAAAACCTCACAGCCCCCACCGATGCTCCGCCTTACGACACCCAGTTAACCCACCGCCCCTCCTCACCCGCTGACAAAGGATTTCACCCCATGGAATTGCTACTGGAAACAGTCGCTCTTTACTCCCTCAAACTGGCTTATGAAACAGAGGGCCATAGTCCGATTCTGCGGGATGATCCGTTGATGGGCGGATGTGATCGGGAAGTCTTTGGATTGTTGGTCCGGCGTGGAGATGTGGCCGGAATTCAGAGTGAGATTGGTCGGTGCCTAGATCTGGCGCTGAGGGCGGTTGGAGGGGCGGATACAGTGCTGGGTTGTGAGCTGCATCGTTTAGCAAAGAATTTTGGTGCTGCACAGACGATGGAAGCGCTTTATGCTCCAGCTATCATTCTGAGGGATTATCTGCGGGATGTTCTTTGATCAGGACATGACACATTTATTTACGCTGGCTGACCCGACAGGAGGAAATCATGATCGACTTTAAAGAGGCTGAAGCGGCCGCCCGTAATGGCTTCAATGATTTTGTACAGGGAGCAAGTAACATAGTTCTGGAGGAGATTGTCATTTCAGATGACAATTCGCGGTATGAGGTGACCTTTAGCTACGATGTCGACCGCACCCCCTCACCGCTCTCAGGAGCTCGTACTAGAACGCCGCTTTTTGAATTAGCCACTGTTTTGGGCAAGCGAAAAGAGTACAAGACTTTTTTGGTTTCATCTAAAGATGGATCACTCAAGGGATTCAAGCGTTACAAAGGCCAATAAGATGGCCAAAAACAAAAAAAGATCGGTGCCCAACCACAAAAGAAACATAATTATTGATACCAACCTTCTGCTATTGCTGATAATTGGCAGCATAGAAGAAGGCAGGTTCATCTCCAGCTCGAAGCGACTGAAAGATTTTAGCATTCGCGACTATGACTTGTTGCTTAAAGCCATCCAATCATTTGGAGAGGGCTACACAACGAAATACATTGCTGCAGAGGTCTCCAACCTTCTAGATTTAAAGGGTTATGCTCAAGAGAAAGCCTTTGAAATAGCCAGAACCATTTTTGAAACATTCAAAGAGATAGATTCCAATCTCAACGACGACTTACAAAACCCCTATCTCCCGCAATTTGGCTTGACCGACTCCAAACTAATAGAGATGTCATCCACTCATTTAATATTCACCGCCGACGACCGACTATCCCCTCTATTATGGGGATCCGGCCAGGGAAACGTTTACTCACTCGCGATGATAAGAGCACTTGCGTCTTAAGGCCGAGTGGGCGATCCGCCTCGGATAGACTCACAAATAATCTGGCCGTTTCTCACGCTCTCTTCTACGTAACCACGGATTGGCAAAAGAATTGAAGGATTCAAATTGATGTCAATTTCAATAGGGGATTTTTTCTACCCTTACGTAAAATTCCTCCACGGCGCGGCCTACAACCTGCACCAGATCCTGGAAGGCCTTGGCGTCGTATCATCGACCTTCACCGGGCGTAACGACACCGGGCAAATTACCGGAACTTACTGGTCACCTGATGAAGCCATGGTGATCACGCTGGGCTATCTGATGATGCTGTCCCTGCTGCTGATCCCCTTGCTGACAGCAGCGGCCTTTACCGTGAGCAAGAAGCGAGACGTGTTCATCTTCTTCGCGCTCTTGTTCCTACCCGGTCTGTTGAACTGCCTGGGCCTTTTCCCAACCATCAATTACCTGCCCATACGTTACACCATCAATGGCGTTGGAAAGCTGGGCAGCGAAGTAGGTCTGATTCCCCTGTTGATGCTTTGCGCCCTCACCGGGTGGGGTCTCATGGTTCTTATCTATGACAACCTCAACTTCACCGAACGCTTCCGACAGCTATATGATCACTTCTGGTTTCCGCTGGCATTGGTCGCAGCAGTGTTCTTCGTGGCGGACAACGGCGCCAAGGAAGACGCTGCATTGCTGAAGGAGGCAACAGCGAGCATCCAGGACGCCAGCGCGTTTCTGCTAAGCCAAATCAAGCGCTACGATGATTACTGCAAGGCTAACGGCCTGGATAAACTGAAGTCCTGCCAATGGAGCAGCGATTCGCAGTGGACCTTTACTCACATCAAGGAAGGTGAAGCCAGCTATTTCCTGGACTTCGCACCGGACGACTCCAAGGGCTTCTACGCGGCGAATAGAAAAACCATAAGTGATGAGGATTTGATCGCCATTCGCACAGAGATCAACGATTACAACCAACGGTTGTGTCCCGTGAAGTACTTTTCTAATGTCATCTCGCGCTCATCGCCACTCTCCAGCACCTGCGAGTACGTCCCCCGTGGCTATTGCTCGGTCACCCCCGATGGTCCACCGGGTCTGGTGGATAAAAATATCAGCAGTCACACCGTCGCCTTGGCCAGCGAATGCATCATTCCCTGGCTCGCCGGCGCCAAGCCTTCTTTGAAGCAGTTGTCGGCGCTAGTCAGCCAACATGACAAGGCCAAGAATCATCGTTGGCTGTATTTCCTTGCTGTCGCCGTCGCGGTTGGAGCAAAAGTGGCGCTTGCGACTACCAAGCTATGCTTGATTGACGCACGGCCTGCGGCTGATAGGCGTCGAGTTCTAAGAGTTGCACGGCGGAGGCTGGGGCAGTGCGTTCGTGTGCTGAGGCGCCTGCTGGTTGGTTTCGGGCAATTCGCACGGTTTGCTGCGATACGCGTATCCAAGCTACCGAAACGGGGCCCAGGCTCTCACTAAGCTTCGCGAGCAACAGGCATAGGTCAAGCCGGATATAAATGGTGGGCAACCTATACCATATCCAGTTGAGGACACTATGAAAATTCGAAAAGCCTTACTAACCGATGCGGAATCGGTGTCCAAACTCCTAAGTCAGTTAGGCTATCAAGCCTCGCCACAGTTAATCCGAGATAAGCTTGAGGCTTTAGAATTTAGCGCCCGCGATACCGTGCTGCTGGCACTAGACGGTAAAACTACAATCGGGGTCATAAGCTTACACGTACTTGAACTGTTTCATCAGCCGGGTAGGCTCGGACGCATTACCTCACTTGTCATTGATGATGCCTTCCAAGGTCAAGGAGTAGGGACAATGCTAGTTTACGCCGCTGACGCGTTTTTTACAGAGCAACTTTGCGTCCGGGCGGAGGTGACTAGCAGTGACCACCGAACACAGGCTCATAATTTTTATCAGCAGCAAGGCTACGTGCTCGACGAGCGCCGGTTTGTAAAACGGTATGACTCTTCCGAAACATAGTAGGTTTCAATTCAGTGAGCACGTTACTTTGATCAAAATATAAAACTGGTAAGCGGCATGTATTGCCCGACCGCTTACCCGTTTCCGAAATTCCAACGAAAGAGAGACAATATATTTGCCCAGACGGGCATTATTCTTCGAACAGAAAGGCCCAGCTGTGCCAGACCTTTCTCATACTGAGGACTAGCGCCTCGGTTATCTCACCTCAACAATATCCAACGCCCGATTCGCCATCAGCTCGCTCAGCTCAATCACCTGCTGAATCCCCAACGCCACGCGCCGTCGCGATCCGTCCAGATCGGACGCTAAATCACCGAGCATGGCATTGGCCGAAGCCAGGTTCTCGCTGAGACCGGCAAGCAAACACTCAGAATCCACATCAGCCGCGATGCGAAAAATAGTGTTGGGATTGTCAGACGTTTCTTTCTGAGGCTTTGGCTTGAGGTAGAAATCCAACGCTCGCGTGGCTGCGTCGTCGAGTTCTTTGTTACGGGCTGACTGAACGCGGGATACGGAATCGTCTGTCCCAGGGGGATTTGGAGTAACTTTTGCCATCAACTTAGGTTCCTGTAAGTGAGGCTGAAGCCTTCTCGCGACTAAACGATAGGGCGGCAGCTGTACGCAGGTTAGTCGACCGGTGAACCTAAGAATCCCGGCGCGCCCGAGGGCGCCCTGCGCACAGCCACCATCGATACAGGAACAGCAAAGCCTGACGGACAGGGACGTGATACGCCTTAGGTTGAGACGGGCGACTAAACCCGATCACTGATGAGCAGTGACAGGACTCAAACTACCGACGCAGCCTAGGGCGCACAAGCCGGCGGATTCTGGCGTAGTTGTAGGCAAAGGCGCAAGGCGATGTCGGTTGCGCGCAGGGATTGGGATCGGACTAGGATGTGGACGTCAGCCAATTCTGACGTAGCGTTTCTTCGGCGGGCATGAGTGATGACGAGCAGACCTCAGTAGTAGCGGTCTTCCTGCTTCATGCCGTAGATGCGCCCGAACGTTCTGAAGGATATCCAGAAAAACACCAATGTCAGCGATACGCCGCCAGCCATGACGATGAAGCTGGCGCGATTGGTGTGGAGTTCGGTGGCGATGGTGCTGATTTGCGGAAGCCAGCGTGAGTAGAGCAGCGAAATTTCTCCGCCTACCTGGTATTGATCATGTTCGTTGTAGCGTTGGTCCGCGTATTCGTCTTCGTGGACTTGTTGATCACTGTCGACATACCGGTAATAGATGACCTTGCCGTCGGGGTTCATCGGTATGTCTTCCAGTTGCGTCACGGTGCCTTTTACCTCGACGGGGCTCCATCGAATCGCGCCATAAATGGACCCAGAGTGGTGTGCCAGCGAGGCTAGAAACAGCAGCAAGACACAAGCGATGGTAAGCAGGACTATCCGGTTGTAGAGGTGATCTTTTTCAGCTTCTCGTGGGTAAAACATCTTCCTTGGCCTTTTACATGAGATTCGTTGGCAGCCCTATCGGCATCCAATCTGCTTACTTAAATTTTCTTCAGGGACACGGCCCCGTTTCTGAGATCCGTCGCGAGGGGCGAAAATGGAGTCTACTATCACTCGCTTCGAACGAGGAAGGTCTAGCCGGGCGAGCCCTTCCCCGTCCTGCGGACAAGCGTCTCGGTTATCTCACCTCAACAATATCCAACGCCCGATTAGCCATCAGCTCACTCAACTCAATCACCTGCTGAATCCCCAACGCCACACGCCGCCGCGATCCATCCAGATCGGATGCCAAATCACCGAGCATGGCATTGGCCGAAGCCAGGTTCTCGCTGAGACCGGCAAGCAAACACTCAGAATCCACATCAGCCGCGATGCGGAAAATGGTATTGGGATTGTCAGCTTCTTTCTTAGGCTTGGGCTTGAGGTAGAAATCCAACGCTCGCGTGGCTGCGTCGTCGAGTTCTTTGTTCCGGGCAGACTGGACGCGGGATACAACTTCGTCTGTCCCTGGCGGATTTGGAGTAACTTTTGCCATTCTCTTGCTTCCTGTATAGAAGCCATCACCCGCTCGCTGCTAAACGATGGGAGGCGGCTGGACGCAGGTTAGCAGACCGGGGAAACAAGAAACCGGCGCGTCCGGGGACGCCCTGCGCACAGCCACCATTGAGTGCAGGATGGGTTCCTGACTGAATGACGCTTTGCACAACCTGTTTCGCCACGAGCTGCTAAACCCGATCACTGATGAGCAGTGACAGGAATCAAACTACCGACGCAGCCCAGGGCGCACAAGCCGGCGGATTCTGGCGTAGTTGTAGGCAAAGGCGCAAGGCGATGTCGGCTGGGCGTAGGAGGAAGGAGTTGATGGCACCACGGACGTCAGTCAATTCTGACGTCGTTTTCTCTTCGAGGTGTAAGCGATGATTTGCGGGCCCTCTGAAAGGCAACGTTCAGTTGGCGGAGTTGCTCATTTTCTGCAGTTCAAGCTGCTTGGCAGCACTCGCTTCAAGGCTCGCACGCTCCTGATCCAGATACTGATAAATGCCCTGGAGGTTGGTGACTTTCTCTTTGATCTCCGCCATCTTTCTCTCAATCAGCTTGGCGCCCTCAGCACAGTCGATCAGCTGGTTGCGCTGCGCATTCAGAATCTCGCCTATTTCCCCCAGGGAAAATCCCATGCTTTGGGCGCGCTGGATAAAGTCCAGGTCCTGCAGGGTTTGCGCTGAGTAATCGCGATAGTTGTTGGTTCGCCGCAGTGGTGAGATCAGGCCGATTTGCTCGTAATAACGCAGCGTATGGCGGCTGGCGCCGCTTCGGGCCTCGAGTTCGCCGATTTTCATGAAAACACCGCTTGACTGTAGAGTTGGGTCGACAGTTTACGCTTGGCTCCTCACCTTAACCAGGAGCAGGAAATGAGCGTGGAGTGCTTTGTCACGGGGGGTACCGGCTTTATCGGTCAACATTTGGTGGCGAACCTGAGTGCCAAGGGTCACACCGTTCGGGTGTTGATGCGTCGTCCGAAGCGGCTGGCGGCACTGCGCGAGCAAGTCGAGCATTTGGGCGGGGACGCATCCCGGGTATTTGCCGTCGCCGGCGATCTGGAACAGGACAACCTCGGGCTGAGTCTTGCTGACCGAGAAGTGCTCAGGCAGGCCAAGGTCGTGTTCCACCTGGGCGCGCACTTCGCTTGGGGGCTGTCATTGGAGCAGGCGCGTGCGGTGAATGTGGAAGGGGCGAAGCGCGTGGCGCTACTAGCGGCTGAGCAAAACAGCCGGTTGGTGATGATCGGCGGCTACATGCTTAAGAATCATGAACATCTGCAACGCATCGGCATTGATCCTCGTTATCCACGGCTGACGGATTGGCCTGCGGTCTACCGGCGTGTCGGCAGTTACGAGGCGAGCAAGCTGGAGGCGCATTTTGCGACCCTGGCGCTCATGTCCGCCCAGGGCGGGGAGATGACCGTGGTCCACCCCGCGACGGTGTGTGGCCACAGCCGCACGGGGCATATCCTTGACGGTCAGCCGCTGGTGGCGCTGATACGCAACCTGATGGAGGGAAAGCTCACCGCAGTGCCCGGTACCGCCGAGCACTGGCTGCCCATGGTCACCGTGGATTACCTGGTTGAGCTGGTGGCGGTGAGTGCTTTTGATCCTGCCATGGCGGGCCAGGAGCTGCTGGCGCTCGATGCTCAGACGCCAAACTTGCGAGAACTCCTGGCAGAGGTGGCGCAACCCATTGGCCTGAAGTCGCCCAAGCATTACATGCCGCTGCGATTGCTGAAGTGGCTGCTGAGGATTCCTCCCATTGCGCGGTTTTTGAATACTAACGCCGAGGCGTTGGACTTTATCCAGACCACGCGTTTTGATACGGCGGCGGTTGAGCAGTTTGCCAACCGGCATGGGATAGCGAAGCCAGATATACGTCAGTCTTTGCGGCAGACTGCAAGGTTCGTCCATTCAATACTGCCTAGAGGGTAAAGCACGCGGACTTATTCCTTGGGGCGACGAAGCCGTTAGCCCCAATCAAATTGAGTTTCCCTCGCCCCGATGCGCCATTGCCGAGCAGTGATCTAGTCGCTAAAGGCCTAACTCATCGGCGCAGCGACACACCTCTAGCCCTCCCCGCCCTTTCCCACCGACTCGTCGCTGTGCACCACTACCAACAACTGCGCCTGAACCTCCCCCACCGAACGCAGCCGATGAGGCTTCTGCGCATTGAAATGCAGGGCATCGCCGCGGTTCAGCAGCACGCGCTCATTCATGAAATCCACTTCCACCTGGCCCTCATGCACGAACAGGAACTCTTCCCCAGTGTGTTCCTTGAACGCGTGGTGCGCGGTGAATTCGCTAGCGGGATAGAGGATGAAGGGCAGCAGGCTGCGCTCAGACACCTGATGGGCCAATACCGCGTATTCGGAGCTGCCAGTGCTCGCCGCCAGTGATTGACGGTCTTCACAGCGCACCAGGCTGTAGCTGTCGAGGGAGACGTTTTCTTCAGAGAACAATTCCTCGACCTTCACGTTCAGCGCCTTGGCGAGCTTGAGCGCTGTGGCGATGGAGGGCGTACTCAGCCCACGTTCCACCTTGGACAGGTAGCTCTTGGTCATCCCGGTTTTATCGGCCAGCACGTCCAGTGTCACCCCGAGTTTTTTCCTGAGCAATTTCAAACGAATAGACATAGGTAACCAATATTTCCTGGGAAACGGACAATCTGCGATTGCAAATGACACTTTGTGTCATATAGTCTATTTAGTGTCATAAGCACCTCCCTTTCACAACTTCCATGACGCGGATCAAGAACGGTCAAAGAACGAATCAGGAGAACGGATATGAGCAAGACACTGGCTACGCCCAAGGACCAACTGGTCCAGCACGCGCTCAACCAAATGCAGAAAACACTGCCGGATAATACGTGGACTGTACGACAAAAGCTGGCACTGACCTGCCGCATCCTGTTCGAGAACGGCCACGATTCAGGCCTGGCCGGGCAGATTACTGCGCGCGGGCCGCAACCGGGCACCTACTACACTCAGCAACTGGGCCTGGGGTTCGACGAAATCACTGCTGGCAACCTGCTGCTGATCAATGAAGACCTTGAGGTGCTGGAGGGCCACGGCATCCCCAACCCGGCCAACCGGTTTCACACTTGGGTGTACCGCGCCCGGCCGGATGTGAATTGCATCATCCACACTCATCCGACCCACATCGCCGCGCTGTCGATGCTGGAAGTGCCTTTGCAGATTTCCCACATGGACCTCTGCCCGCTGTACGACGACTGCGCCTTCCTGGAAGGCTGGCCGGGTGTGCCCGTGGGCAACGAGGAAGGCGAGTTGATCGCCGGTGCCCTGGATGACAAGCGCGCCATTCTGCTCTCCCACCACGGCCAGTTGTCGACCGGTGCCACCGTGGAAGAAGCCTGCAACATTGCCCAACTGATCGAACGCGCCGCGAAGTTGCAATTGCTGGCGATGGCCGCCGGCGAGGTGAAGCCGATCCTGCCTCACCTGGGCCGCGAAGCACACGACTGGATCGCCCGCCCCAAGCGCCACGCGGCCGCCTTCAACTACTACGCCCGGCAGAACCTGCGTCAACACGCCGATTGCCTGAACTGAACCCACCAGGAGCCAAAGCCATGTCCACCCCGAACATCCACGGCATCATCGGTTACACCGTTACGCCCTTTTCCGCCGATGGCCAGAGCCTCGATCTCGACGCATTGGGCCAGTCCATCGACCGTCTGGTCGACAGCGGCATCCATGCCATCGCACCCTTGGGCAGCACCGGTGAAGGCGCTTACTTGAGTGACGCGGAGTGGGACCAGGTCGCCGAATTCAGCATCGCCCGCGTCGCAGGCAGGGTGCCGACCGTGGTCAGCGTGTCTGACCTGACCACCGCCAAGGCGATCCGCCGCGCGCGTTTTGCCCAAGCGAAAGGCGCCGATGCGGTGATGGTGTTGCCAGCCTCTTACTGGAAACTGAGCGAGGCGGAAATTCTCGCGCATTATCAGGCCATCGGCGACAGCATCGACTTGCCCATCATGCTGTACAACAATCCCGCCACCAGCGGCATCGACATGTCGGTGGAGCTGATCCTGCGGATTTTCAACGCGGTGGAAAAAGTCACCATGGTCAAGGAGAGCACTGGCGACATCCAGCGCATGCACAAGCTGCAACTGCTGGGCGAGGGTCAGGTGCCGTTCTACAACGGCTGTAATCCGCTGGCGCTGGAAGCCTTCGCGGCCGGCGCGAAGGGCTGGTGCACCGCAGCGTCGAATCTCATTCCGCAGCTCAACCTCGACTTGTACGCTGCCGTTCTCGCCAACGACTTGAGCCAGGCCCGGACGTTGTTCTATCGTCAGTTGCCGCTGCTGGAGTTCATTCTCAAGGGAGGCTTGCCTACCACCGTCAAGGCCGGTTTGCGAACCCTCGGGCTGGAGGTCGGCGATCCGCGCCTGCCGGTTTTCCCATTGGATGAGGCGCGTAACAAGCAACTGCAGACGATGTTGAAACAATTGCTCTGATTCTGCGCGCAACCCTCGCGACCGGACAGATGGCGCTCATGAATGCCACCGGTCCGGGACAGTCGAGGGCTACGCTTGGCAGGGCTGCGTTATTCCCACACTGCAACGTTGCGAGGCACGAGATGCATACCTACAAACCCTTGAATTGTGACCTGCATGACTACCTGGAAATTTCCTGCCTGTACGGCTACGCGCTGGATATAGAACTGACTGACGGCCAAAGCCTGACTGCTCGTGCGATTACCACACGCACCTCCCCAACGCGGGAGGAATTTCTTGAAGTGGAAACCACTGATGGTCGCTTGGAGATTCGCCTCGATCGGTTGTTGGCGATTACACCGCAGGATGAGAAGGCCAGGTTTGGCCGTGTTGTGCTGGCCAAGGGGTGACGAGGCAAACCAATCAATGAACCCGATGATGGCTGCGTAGCGCCTTCACCCTCTACCTCTCCTGCATTTAGGAAATCGGACCAGCCATTCCAGGAAACCTCCTACAACCTTCCCTTTAGCTCCCGCGTTAGCGTCTGTCCTGCCCTTATCGGACGAGACTCACAACGCTGTGGCACGCAAACAAGACAACCCCCAAGTCCGAAACCCGCCCGCCGGCGATGGGCATCACGTCACTTATCGAGACATGACCGCCAGCGAACTGGCCGAGCGCGAAACCCGACAGCGGGACTATGAAGCCATGCTTGCCCGGCAAGCAGCCTATGAACAAGCGCGCTGGGCTACGGTGGATAACAACCCGCTACCCGAGGTAACCGGGTGCGTGTTTGCCAAGAGCTGCAAGCTCCCCAACGGCATCATCGATTACGACAGTCCCAACGGTTACGTACCGGCGGACCTGGTCCAGCAGTATGGCGATCTCGTGTGGCTCGGCGGCCGGAGCGCCGACCCTGCCGGCGCGGTTCCCCTCAAGCAGATCGGCGCGAGCACGGTTCCCGTTACGTTGGGTAGGTTCGCGCTGGGTGGCTCGGCCGCTTCGACGGCTGCTGCCGGCGGCACCGTTGGCGCAGCTCTGCTGGCAGGCGTCGTGGCCCTGCTCTGGCTCTCCAGCCTGGGTGATAGCGCGCTCTACAGTGAGGATCAGTTACGTAACCTGAAGCAGGCCCGCAGTCGCATGCGCCTGAGCGTCGAGCAGCAGGCAGACGGCAGTCTCAAGGGGTATGGGTTCTACACTGGGCAGAATCGCGACTGGGAGATGGTCGATGTTGTCCAGTTCACTCCGCGAGCCGATCAGTTTGTCGCCGACCTGGGTGATGGCGTCGAGCTGATTTGGACACCGGCCACCGATCCGTCCGACACCCTTGGCGTCCCTGCCCTGGAGGCCGCGCCCCAGGCGCCTCCTGTCTGGATTTATCCGCCGACACCGATGGCTGACAGCATCATTGTCGACCCGATTTATCCGCCGGAGTACAGGGATTTCATTCTGGTGTTTCCGGCGGATTCGGGGGTTCGGCCGGTTTATGTGGTTGCCTCTGTCAGACGAAGCGGTAACGCCGATCATGACTATCATCCAGCGCCAGATACCGAAGAAATTACCGGCTTTCCAGATCTCGAAGCCGCAAAAAAGAAAACACCAAAACAAGCAGGGGCAGGCCTAAGAGAGCGGTGGGTTGATCCTAAAGGAAGGACTATTTATGAATGGGACTCCAGACACGGTGAGCTCGAAGCATACCGGGCAAGCGATGGGAGCCATTTAGGCGCGTTCGATCACGAAACGGGTCAGCAAGTAAGTCAGGCTAGAAAAAACCGCAGCATCAAAAAGTATTTGTGAGGACTTCAATGGGTTTGAAGCTTAGATTGGATTGGTACGACAAAGAAACCGAACTGGCTGGAGGCAAAGAATATTCGAAGGACATGGCAGATGACTTATCGGTGATCTCTGAGTTGGATCTGGAAAGCGAACCAGAAATATATGACGGAGGCTTTGATGTGCTCGTTGGATGGATACCTATCATCCAGCCCTTCTTTAATCACCCAATCGATCCAGAGAAATTCGACTATCAGATTGCATTTCGATACCGAACCAAGTGGTGAAAATCACCTAATCATCTAATCCTTTTTCGCTCTCGCGGTTTGGGGCTGCTACGCAACCCAGCGGGAGCAAGCTCCCTCGCCACAGGGGTCAGTCCGCCTCCTCAACGTCCGGTTGGGCCAACAGTCGCTCTTCTCAGCGCCGGTAGTGGCCCATAGCAAGCAGGCTAGCTCCCACAGGGAGAGATGTTTAACACAAATGGCGTGACCAACACCGTCCACTGTGGGAGCGAGCCTGCTCGCGATGAGGCTCTGATGACCTGCACCGGATTGTGGCCGAAATGGTCGCCGACCCAAGCCGCTAATGAATACGACCCGATCACCGGCGAACAAACAAAACCCGCCGACCCCACAAAGAGAGTAGAAAAGTGAAGCCCACCGTTGAAATTTTTGACATGACAACGGACGAACTAATACAGACCGTGGAAATTCCAGGCGTCTATGTGGACCAGTTGGCTGCGCTTCTGGGCTGGACAAAGCCTGAGGATTTTTGCTTCGTCTACGATCTGTTATCGGAGCAGATAAAGACGATAGAAGAGTGGACTCACACAAAATTTCATGGTGATAACCGAATTATTCAAATCGTCTGCATTGAATGAACCTTGATCCACTTCCGATAAACAGCACTGGATGGCTTGGGGCTGCTACGCAGCCCAGCGGGAGCAAGCTCCCTCGCCACGGGGGGTGGTTTGTTTAGGGACCGGAGAGAGCTAAAGGACAAAGGTTCGTGTTTTACTCCTTCGCTACGGGTCGCCAGTGGCGACCATCATCTGTGGAAATCCAAAAATCCCCGTTGGGTGTCCCTGCGTATACGCTTCTCCCATCGCGACTATAAAAAAGCTGTTTGAAGAACATAGGAGTTTTAGTAGTTTCAATCCATGTATTTCCACCATCTGAGGTGTATGTCATTCGGCTTGGCGCGAAGAAGCCATCATTGAATGCAACACCGTTATTTTCATCTCGGAATATTGGCATCTGCATAATTCGAGGGCTGGTAGAGTCTCGCCAAGTTCTTCCAAAGTCATGACTTTCATAGGGATTTACTACGACCGCAGCGCATCTGCACCTCAATACCTTGTCTCGAGACACCGAAAACATTTGTATCGCTCCCGGAAGATCTCGAATATCCGACACTCCGCTATTCAAGTCCATAACTGCAACCTTGCGACCCGGAACTGTGGTGATGAGCTGATTATCAATTAAAAAAGATTGCGGGCGGACATCCGGGATATCCAAAAGCTGTGAAATGTCTGTGTCATAGTGGGCTAGCAGTTTCCACTCATTATTCCCTTCTGCCGAGGAATGCACGTAAACCTGATTACCACGTAATGAAGTTGCGATCACTCTGTCGTGCCAGTGGTGGAGATCAACCACGACGCCAAATGGCAGGTTACCTCTGATCGATCGCCAGTGGCTGCCATCATCATCCGATTGCTGCAGCACGCCCAACTCGCCACCGGCCAACCAACTCCCGGATGGAGTGACCAAGATAGATTCGATTGAGGCCCTACGATCAATATCATGCGGTACTGGAGCCTGACCGGGCATCCAGCTGTAGACTACACCGTTAGAGCTTCCATAGATAAAGCTGCCTTGGTTGGTATTCTTAACCGATACAACGCCATAGCTAACCTTCTTAGACAGTTCGAAGAGACTTTCCATATACTCAGGAACCGATTCGGAGTTCCACGACAGCAGAGGCTGTGATAGCAGCTGTTTAAGATCCGGTAAGACTCCTATCACCACCTCTTCCGCTCTAGCGTGGTCTGGCTTAATACTGTGAGCAAATAGGACTTTCTTCCCTTGCCACGCTTGAATTAGCTCACCAAGATCTGTGAGCCGGCCGCTTTGCACCTCGAAGCGACTGAATTTGGAGGGGACATCTACCCATGAACTGACACATGTATAGATACACTGCTGAGCAGAGAATTGAACGAAGCGGTAAATCCCCGGCGGTAACGCGCCGGCATAAATTGCTGTTCTGGATGTAGCTTCCAATCTAGGGGTAATTACATACTGAGTAGCCCGTTCGCCACCATTGAGAGGTATGCGTTCAAGTGTAATGCTTTGCCAATTTCCGAAGAACTGGTTCGCACCAGATATATTGGGAAAAACACGTAGTACCATTGCTCCGTCAGTTGAATTTTCAATTTTTGCTGAACGGTATTGAACTTGTGTACATCCGTTCAGGATCAGCAGAAACAACAGCAACAGTTTTATTTTCATTCGTATTCTTACCGGCGGAAGTCAGAGGGCAAGAACATCATATCCGCTTGTTGGCGATATGCCACTACCCAGATGATGTTCGCTCAGCCGTTGAACTGAATCCTGCCATAAAGTGCCTTGCGACGAACCAAGGCATACCTGATTACAGCAAAACGATGAGCCTAGGGCAGGCCGATTACCGCTCGGTCACATGAAGCTTGAAAACATCGTCAGGTGCAAAGCAGTACCAATAGGTAGCCAAACAGTATTTGGGGGCGCTTCGCCCGAGGGGCCAACCGTCCCAGCCGACTGCGTCCGGCGGTTTGGGGCTGCTACGCAGCCCAGCGGGGATAAATCCCCTCGCCACGGGGGTTGTGTTTTTCCTGAAGGTCTAGGGTAGGCGCTGGCTAGTGCGCTCGCCTCCGTCGGCAAAAATTCTTCCCCTCCATCCCCTCCCGCAAAGCTCCCATCCGCTCCAGCAAAGTCGCCGCCAAATTCACACCGCGATAATCCCCCTTCGCTCGTATTCCCCTTACCCGCCAACACCACATAAATCCAAATGAACCTACGCACTTTCATCCGTAGCTATTGCTTCGATTCCAGGCTCGCCACCAACGCGTTGACCCGACTGCACCGGGCGTTTTCGTTTCTGGCCGGTTATCTGGCGCAGCAGGGCTTCGATTCACGAACGTCGCTGGCGACCCGTGAGGCGGACCTGCTGGAGCGGCGCGGTAGCGGTGTTTGTCCGGAGTTGGCGGCGACGGTGTTCAGCCATGCGCGAGAGGGGATTGTTCTGGTGGACGCTTATGGTCGGGTCATCAGTGCGAACGAGGCGTTTACGCGGCTTACCGGTTATGGGCAGGACGAGGTGGTGGGTCGGGATTTGAATTCCCATCGGATGGTTCGGCGGCTCGCGGCGTTTTATGGGCCGATGAAAAATGCGTTGGATTTCCACGGGCATTGGTCCGGTGAGATTCAGAGCAGCCACAAGGATGGCCGGGAGATGACGTCGCGCATCAGCATCAGTGCGGTGCATGACCGTCACGGTAACGTCCAGCATTACGTGGTGCTGTTCAGTGACATGACACAGGTGAAGCAGCGACTTCAGGTGCTTGAACGCGACGCTCGTTTTGATGCACTGACGCAGTTGCCCAATCGACTGCTGTTGGCCGAACGGATGCGGCAGGCGTTGGGCACGGCGCGTCTCCATCAGCAGAAAGTCGCCATCGCGTTTATTGATCTTGATGGGTTCAAGGCGCTTAACGACAGTTACGGGCATGACTGGGGGGATCGGGTGTTGCAGATTGTCGCGGCGCGGATCAATGCGACGCTGCGCGAGAGCGACACGCTGGCGCGGCTCGGTGGCGATGAGTTTGTGGCCGCGCTGGTGGGTTTGCACGAGGTGGAGGAATGCGAGCCTTTGCTCAAGCGCATGCTGCAAGCGGCCAATGCGCCGATCCTGATTGGCGCGCAGACGGTGGAGATTGCCGCGAGTATCGGGGTGGCGTTTTTCCCCGAGCATGGTCAGGAAATCGATGGGTTGATCAGCAAGGCGGACAAGGCCATGTACTTGTCGAAAAAGGCCGGCGGCAATCGCCTGGCGTTTTGTCCGACGCGTTTTATTTCGCTCAATAACGAAGCCTGAGGGTGGTGCCGAGGGTTCTTTCGCTGCCGGTCATGACGCCGTAGTCGCCGGCGCCGAGCAATGAGTAGACGGCGGTGATGTAGTGCCGGTCGAAGGCGTTGCGCAGCCAGCCTTCCACTTCCCAGTCACGGTCCTGGCTGCGCAGGCCCAGGCGCAGGTTGGTGAGGCCGTAGCTAGGCTGATAGCTGCCTTCGCCGCCTTCGAGGGTGCCGTAGTAACCGGTCCTGAAGCTGTAGTCGACGCCGCTGTACAACTCCAACCCATTGGGCAGTGGATGGGTGTGGTCCAGGCCGCTGCTGAGGTTCCATTGCGGCGCGTTGTAGAGGCGCTCGCCGCTGAGGTCGCAGGTCCACTGGCCGGTCTCCGGTGGGCACGGTGCGTTGGGGAAGCTGCGGTAGCGCGCATCGCTCCAGGCCAGGCCGAGGCGCCCGGTGAGCCGTGAGGAAAGTTGCCAGGCCGAATCCAGCTCGATCCCACGCAGGCGGACTTTGCCAACGTTGATCAGGTTGTCCCGCAGCGGTGGCGCGAACATCGAGGTCGGTGGGCTGTAGGTAAGTGCCTGGTAGTTGTCGACATCGGTCTGGTAGACGGCAAGGTCGAGCATCGCGCGCTCGTCCCAGAAGCGTGTCTTCAGGCCCAGCTCCAGGGACGTGGCGCGCTCCGGTTCGAAGGTCGGCGCGGTGAACGGGCCGACCACGTCGAAGTTGATGCCGCCGGCCTTGTAGCCTCGCGACCAGCTGACGTAGCCCATCACCGCATCGTTGAAGCGGTAGCTGGCGCTGAGCAGGCTGGAGAGGTTGTGTTCTTCGATCGAGTCCTCGCGGTAATAACCACCGCCGAGGGCGATGTCGCGCAGCACGTTTCCACCGGCCTGGAAGATCGGAGGCAAACCGTCCAGCGGCGCGAGGTTGCTGACGTCACGCGAGACCCAGCCGTCCTTGCGTTCCTGGCTGTAGCGCAGGCCACCGGTCAGTTCCAGCGGGTCGACCGGACGCCAGGAAAGCTGACCGAAAATCGCCCGGCTGTCGCCCTTCTGCTGGCCGTCGTAGTGCTGCCGGGCGCCGTCCAACAACCGCGCCGGCACCTGCTTCGGATCGGTGAAGGTGATGCCGTAGAGTTTTTGCAATTGCGCCAGCTGATCGCCGACGAACCAGGGCGCAGCATCCTTGCCGAATTGAACGTCGATGTCCCGGTCCAGCTGCTGACGCAGATAGTAGAGCCCGACGACGTAATCGACGGACGGGCCGGCCGTGCCGGACAGCCGAAATTCCTGGCTGAATTGCCGATGCCCCAGCTCGGTCTCGGACTGGGCGACCGACAGCGCGGTGCTGTCGCCGTCGCGGCTGGCGCGGTAATCCCAGTCGCGGTAGGCGGTGATGCTGGTGAAGCGCAGCGCCTCGTCCAAGTCCCAGTTCAGTTCCAGGGAAACACCGTTCTGCAGGGTTCGCGGATGCCCCGGTGCGTCGACGCTAATTTCGCGTTGATACGGATCGGGTTCTGTCAGCGGATAACCTAGGAACTGGGCGCGCTTGCGGGTCTGCTGGCTGTAATGATTGACCAGCAGCACGTTGCCGGCCTCGTTTTGCCGGGCATGGTCGCCGATCAGGCGCGCGCTGAAATCCGTATTGGGCGTCCACAGCAATTGCCCGCGCAGGCCCTGGCTGTCGTTGTCACCGAGGCGCGCACCGTCTTCGAGGTTTTCCACCTGCCCCTCCTCCGAACGGTCGAAGACATTCAGTCGCCCGGCCAGGACCTCGTCGCGCAGCGCCCCGGAAATCGTCCCGCGGTATTCACGCAGATTGCGCTCGCCGTAGCTGGCCTCAAGGTTAGCCTCGGGCTCGAACGTGGGCGCCCGGGTGACGATGTTCAGCGCGCCGGCGGTGGTGTTCTTGCCGAACAAAGTGCCCTGGGGCCCGCGCAGCACTTCGATGCGCTCGATGTCCATCAGCTCGGTGAAGGCCATGCCCTGGCGTGCCTGGTACACGCCATCGACATAGGTGCCGACACTGCCTTCCAGGCCATCGTTGTAGGCGGTCGCGCCGAAGCCGCGCAGGCCGAAACCGGCATAGCGGGCGTCATGCCCGGACACCACCAGCCCGGGCACGCGTTGCTGGATGTCTTGCAGCGTGTGCAGGCCGGCCTCGTCCAACTGCTCGCCGTAAAGGACATTGATCGGGATCGGCACCTGTTGCGGGTCTTCCTCGCGGCGTCGAGCGGTCACGGTGGTGGGGTCGAGGACAATAGCACTGGGCGCTTGCTCGGCACTGACCGACGCCCAGGGCAGAGCCGACAGGCTGCCAAGCAACGGCAGCCAGTAACCCGGAGCGCGCATGCTAATGCTCCCGTGCCATCGGGCGATGCACCGGGTCCGAACAAATCAGCGTATTGACCCAACCCAGCAGTTCGCGGCTGTCGGCGGGCTTGAGCAGCACGGCATCGAATGTCAGGCCTTGCGGATATTCCGGCGGCCGACGTGCCGGTACTGCCGAATAGAGCATCACCGGTAGACCGTGCCCGCGCTCGCGCACCTGGCGCAGCAGTTCCCAGCCGTCCATGCAGGGCATCATCTGGTCGCTGATCAACAAGTCGACCGGCTGCTCAGCCAGGCAGGCCAAGGCCTCCTCACCGTTAGCCGCGACGCTCACGTCAAAGCCGTAGCCGGCCAGCAGGTCGTAGAGCCATTCGCTGTTCTGCTCGACATCGTCCACCAACAACACGTGCTTGCCCTGCCCATCAAACGGCGCGGCATGGTTATCGATGATGCCGTTTTCCAAGTCCTGTTCCTGGGCGCATTTGAGTTGCAGACGAAAACTGAAACGGCTGCCGCCCTGCTCGGTGGCCTGCGGTTCCAGTCGACTGTCCATGCGCTCCAGCAGTTGCGTGACGATCGACAATCCCAGCCCGCTGCCTTCGTAGCGTTGCGCATTGCGCCCTCGCTGGAACGGTTGCAGCAGCCGTTCGAATTCCTGCGGATCGATGCCGATGCCGGTGTCGACCACGCTGAAGCACAGCTCGACGGTGTCGGGGCCGGCGCCCGGGCGAGCGCTCACTTCAAAGCGGATCCGGCCGTCACGGGTGAACTTCGCCGCGTTCGCCAACAGATTCATGAGGATCTGCCGCAGGCGTTTGAAATCGGCCTCGACCAGCGCCGGCAGGTCGTCGGCCACGACGGATTCAAACGTGTTGCCCTGCCGTGCGGCGAGGAACCCGGCCTCTTCGGCGATCTCCTTCAGGAAGCCGTACAGATAACCCGGCGTGAGGCTCAACTGCATCTGCTCCAGCTCGCCACGGGAGAACTCGAGCATCTCGTCGATCAGCTCCAGTTGCTGGCGGGCATTGCGCTCGATAGTGGCCTGGTAGTCGCGGTTCGGCGCCCCATGCAGCAGCCGCGCATAGTCGATGATGCGCACCAGCGGCGAGCGCAGGTCGTGGCTGATGCGGGCCATCAAGGCACTGCGGGCCGCCAGGGATTCGCGCAACTGCATCGTGCGCAGCGCCACGGTGCTTTCCAGGCGCTCTTGCTCGGCCTGGCGTTGTTGGTCGAGGGTGGACAGCGCCTGCTTTTCCCGCTGACGGCTGCGGCTGACTTCCATGATCAAGGTGCACACCAGCAGCGCCACACCCGGCAGGGTCGAGGACAAGCTGTGTTTGCTTTGCGGCGACTGCCAGGGCAATTGCTCCTGCGGGAAGAAATAGCGCATCAGCAGTTGCCCCACCAGCAGCCCCGGCACCAGCCACGCCATCCAGTTGTAGCGCAGCCGTTTGCGCCAGGCCATGAACAGCGTGGCGAGCAGCACGAGGTAGAAACTCAGCAGCGACAACTGAATGAACTGCGCGCCCTGGACCGGATCGACCTGCAACCACCAGAGCCGGCCAAAGGCGCATCCCAACAGTGGCAGCCAATAGCTCCAGCCGATGATCCTGGGCAGCCGGGCGACCTGCAACAACACGCGCATGTAGGCGAGGAACAGGATGAACGAAATCACGCTGGCGCAGGCCAGCAGCTCGCGCGTCCAGCCGAGCGCCGTGGGCCAGTAGATCAGGTAGCCGTTCACCAGGCAGGTCAGCAGGATATAGCTGAGTACCGCGCCCGCATTCACCGTCAGCAAACGCGAGCGCAGGATCTCGCCGACGATCAGCCCGAACGGCACCACCAGCAGGACAATGCCCAGAGTGAGCCCGTCGCTCAGGTAAGTCTGCTGCTGGGCTCGTAGCAAGGCCGGTTCGGACCACAGCTGCGGCTCCAGCAACATCTGGAAGCTGCTCGTCACGCGCACGAACAAGGTGCTGCTCTGCCCTGCCGCCAGCGTGACCGGGAACGCTGGCTGACGGGCTGGCGGCTGGGGCCATTCGGCCAAGGGATGGGTGCTGCCGGCATGGGCCTCGCGCCAGCGTCCGTCGGAGTATTGATAGACGCGCAGGTCTTCCAGGCGTGGCGCGCCGATCACCAGCAGGCGTGAACAGGCGGAATCGCTTGAGTTTATGAGTTGCAGCTTCAGCCAGAAGGCCGAGCGGTTGTAGCCTTGGGCCGGCCAATCGGCGGCCGAGGGCTTGAACTGCGCGTCGGGCAGTTGAGCGACGGCTTCCACGCTCAGTTTTGCCGGGATGTCTTCGACAATCTGGATTGCCGGCATCAGGTCCAGGTGTTCAGCCCGACAGATATCCACAGGCGCGGCGCGTAACGGGCCTGCGAACAGCAACGCCATCGCCAGCAACAAAACCTGTAGCAGCCGCATCAGGCGCGCCCGACCGACTCTGCATCGGCGATGCCCAGGGTCTGCTGACGAAACTGGCTGGGCGTCATGCCGATTCGCTGGCGGAAGGCGGTGGTGAAGTTGCAGGCGTTGCGAAAGCCGATCAGCTCGGCGACGTCCTGCACGCTCATGGCGCTTTCGGCCAACAGTGCCTGGCCGCGCCGCAACCGGGCATCGCGGATGTAGGCGAATACAGTCAGGCCCAGGTGCTCGCGAAATATCCGCGACAGGCGCTTTTCATGGGTGCCGACCATGTGCGCCAGTTGCGCCAGCGAGGGCGTCTCGTCGAGCTGGTTTTCGATCAACCGCATGGCGGCGCGCAGCACGATCTCATCGCCCTCGGGCTCCGGTTCCGCCGGGCTGTCCTGGCTGGCCGGCGGTGCTCGCCACGTCAACTGTAGGTGGATCTTGATGCGCGCCAGCACTTCCTCGGGCGCGCAGGATTTGGGGATGTAATCGACCCCGCCCACAGTGAGCCCTTCCAGCCGCTCGAAGGTGCTGTTGGCCGAGGACAGAAAAAGAATCGGCGTGTGCCGGGTCGCGGGTGCTTCGCGCAACAAACGGCAGAGGCTGAAACCGTCCATGTGCGGCATGTGCACATCCAGCACGATCAGGTCCGGACGCAGGGCCAATGCACGTTGGTAGCCCTGGTGGGCATCGCTGGCCAGGGAGATGCGCCAGGATTGCGCCTTGAGCAGGACGAGCGTGGCGCGGATGTCCTCCGGCGCATCGTCGATAAGCAGAATATGCGGCGGCGACTCGGATGACGTCGTCACGTCTCCCGCCGCCGCTGCCCGCCCTTGATATCGTCCGTCGTCCATTCGCTACGTTCTCTTATCGTGCCGTTGAGAAGTCGTCGCCCGAAGGCAAAGGTATCGCAAAGCCCATCGATGGATCGGTATTAATTGTTATACCCATAGTGGCAGGTCCTGCGAAGACTTGAAGAGGCCGGACCGACCCTGGTCGCCCCCGCCCTATCGCGCCTAAACTCAAGCGGTCACATCCACGACTGGCAGGCTTTGATGATCCAGTGCAAACGCGTTTATGAAGCGGCAAGCGCCGAGGATGGCGTCCGTGTCCTGGTTGACCGATTGTGGCCGCGCAATTGCCGCAAGGATGCGTTGCTGATAACTGAATGGCTCCCGGACGTGGCGCCTTCCCATGAGTTGCGCAAGGCGTTCAAGGCGGGGGTGATTTGCTTTGAAGCGTTCAAGGCGGCGTATCGGCGGGAGTTGGCGGCGAGGCCTGAGCATTGGTGGCGGTTAGTGGATGTGGCTCGGGGTGGGAATCTGACGTTGGTTTATGCCGCGAAATCGACTGTTGAGAATAATGCGGTGGTGTTGGCGCAGTGGTTGGAGGATGAGGTGGAGACGCGGGCGGAGGGGAGTTCGCCGGTTTGTTATTTGTCGGGGTTTTCGCAGATGTGAGGTAGGCCGGTTGGGGCTGCTTCGCAACCCAGCGGGAGCAAGCTCCCTCGCCACGGTTGATGGCGGGCTGAATGCGGCTAAGATGGCGCAGCTCAGGAAATCACAGGGAAGGCAGGCGCCATGCAGTCGCAGTTTGATCCGTTGGTGCATATCGATTGGAAGACGCCGGGCGCTGACTTGCTTGGGCTGTTGCAGCATTACTATCCCGATCTCGGGGCGTTCAGCGGCGCGGCGTTCGAGGCGTTGTTGGATGAGCTTTGCAATGAGATGCCCGAGATTTGTTTCCAGGCGTTGGCAACGCTGTTGGCGCGGGACGGTTTCGATCTGTGGAACCTGGACGCCGGCGGCGATGACTATCGGCCGGTGATCGTTGCGGTCGAGCAGCGCGAGGCGTTCACCCGGTATTGGCAGGCGCAAGGCGGCGAGTTCACGGCGCTGTTGATCGAACCGGCGAAGCCTGCCGCCACCGAGCGAAAACCGACCAAGTCCAAACGTAAAAAGCTGAACTGGCTACAGGAAGTCCATGACTATCCTGGCCCCACCTATGTCCATGACTTCAACTACCGCAACGGCTGGGCGGCGATTACCGAGCAGGATGAGGAGCAGTGGCTGTGCTTCCTGATCGATTACAACCAATGGCCGCCCGCTGAACAGGACATGCTCGAACAGCGCACCGATGGCGTGGACGGCGCGGACCTGACGCTGATCGACGCCAATGCCCTGGGCAGCCTGTGGCGACGTCGAGTCAAATCCGGTGCCTACAGTTCCGATGACCGCTATCGTTACGAACGGCGCCAGGGCGATGAGATTCAGGACTTCGGCCCATCGCAGATGGAGTGGCCGGAGTTTGACCAACCCTGCGTGGTGGTGGATGGGGAAATCTTCGAGCGTCAGGTCATCTACCAGCCAGAGCACAAAACCCGGATCTGGCGGATCACCGCGCATTCCAGCGAAGTCGTTTTCGAGCATCCGTCCGACCTGACGATTCTGCCTATCGGCCCGCGCCGTCTGCTGTTCATGCAGGACAACGGCTCGCTGTGCTGGATCTGGTCCATGGCCCCCCCGCATCAAGCCATCGTCGCCAAGCCGTTGCCAGTGGACGGCTTCAAGCTCAGGGCCTCCACCGCGTACCTGGGGGGCGATGAGATTTTGCTGTTCAGTGAAGACGGGCGTCAGAACCTCGAACACTCGGGTTTCCGCGAAACCGTGCTGCTGGCCTGGCATTTCAACTTCGCCACCGGCGCCACGACCAAGGCCCTGCTCGACGGCTTCGGCAGTGAAGTGCGCCAGGACACCCGCCTGCTCGTAACCCAACCCAAGCAAGTGATCACGATGCGTACCTTCCACGGGCAGATCCATGTCGCCCGCGGGCATGGCGACTGGTGGGTGTGGAATTACCAGACCAACACCTTCGGCGCCCATACCCTGGCGTGGTTCTGGAACCAGCGCAGCCATGAGGTGCTGAAGCTGTCGAGCAAGGACATCGCCCGGGTCAAGCCGCAGATCCGTTACCTGCCGGCGCAGGATCGGTATCTGGCGTTCGAGACGGAGTTTGTGGCGCGGTTGCCGGTGTTTGATGAGATGGTCGAGGCCAAGGGTGTTGAGGGGCTGGTTTTTGAGTGAGGAGGCCTTTGCATCACCCTCAACTCAAATACACAGCACACCACGAAAGCCTCGCGCCGCGTAATACGACTGCACGCCGTTGTGGTAGACGAACGTGCGGCCATAGCGAAAATCACCGAACAACGCCCCGCCGAGTACGCGAAGCTGTGTCGGTGTGGCCAGCCAACTGGAGGTCTTGGCATCGAACTCGCCGAACGCCTGCAAGTCCCGGTACTGTTCTTCCGTCAACAACGCGATGCCCATCTCCTCGGCCATTCCCACAGCGCTGCCCTTGGGCTTGTTCTCCTTGCGCGCATCCAGGGCTGCGCGGTCGTAACACAGGCTTCGACGGCCGGAGGGACTTTCCTTGGCGCAATCGCAGAAGGTGATCAGGCCGGTCTCTTTATCGTGACCAATGACATCAGGCTCGCCTGCGGTGGCTTCCATGGCCTGGAGTGATTTCAGCGCCTTGGGGTTGTTTTCGAGCCGGGCCTGGACCTCGGTCCATGGGAGACCGGGGTGGCGCTGGGGGTTTTGTTCGAAGCGGGTTTTCAGGGTCTGGAGGAGGTTTCCCTGTTCTTGTTTTTTCATGATGCGGGACGTCCGTGGGTGATCGGTGGATCAATGATAGTAAGTCCGAAGCGGGGGTGTGCTGGCGCGACAGTCGGTGGGCTGGTAATTATTGCCAAGAGATCATGGCCTGACGGATATGCCCTACTCAGTTGACATGCTTGCGCGCATACAAATACGCGGCCAGTTCTTCACCTGTAGATATGCCCTGCCTGTCGAAATCCGGAATTTCGATTTCAAACTCCTCTTCGATTACGTCAAAAAAGTCGCCCACGCTAAAGTACCTGCTACGCCCATCGCATAGGCCAGGTGGAGACACGCCCAACGCCTCGAGTCGCACCAGTGCTTTCAGTACGATCAGTACCCGCTCTTCAATTTCATTTAACTCGCCATCTAAAAACATCATGGGTCAGCCGCTCGAAATTGCATCCGTCAAAGCAGAACGACCTGTCGATCTGGTCCCGACCTGGCCGAGCATAGGGCAACGCGGATGTCGCGACGCCTGTCAAAGCTGACAGTTGTTGAAAACTTTTGGCGATAACGCCTGACGAGAATTGGCTCCATCGATCGCGACATGACATATCCGCGTTGTCCGCTATGGTGAAGAAACCCTCTGGCGTTGGCGGTATTGAATACAGGAGGCCTGTATGCGCAACTTCACAATCCAGCACATCGATCACATTGTCCTGCGGGTAAAAGACCTGGAGCGCAGTCTCGCTTTCTACACCTCGGTACTCGGTTGTGAACTGAAGAAGCGCCGGGATGACCTTGGGATGCTTCATCTCGGCACCGGCGCATCGATGATTGACCTGGTGGCTGTCGAGGGGCCGTTGGGCCGCCAAGGCGGGGCGGCGGCCGGCGGGCAGGGGCGTAATGTCGATCACTTCTGCCTGCGGGTTGAGCCGTTTGATGAGCGAGCCCTCCTTGCCCACCTGGCTGCACACGGCTTGAGCGCCGAGAAAGCGCAGATGCGATATGGCGCACAGGGCAATGGATGGTCGATCTATTGTTTCGATCCGGATGGTAACCAGATTGAGCTGAAGGGGCCGGCGGTGGAGGCCTGAACATGACTTGGCAGGTGCTACGCCACAACCCTGCCCCCTGTGGGAGCGAGCCTGCTCGCGATAGCGGTCTGTCTGGAGCAGTAATGTTGGACGTGCCACCGTCATCGCGAGCAGGCTCGCTCCCACAGGGGATTTGTGGCGGGCACCGCATCGGTGAATGCCCAAGCTAAAACTGTGGGATTGGTGGCGGTGGCTGTTACGGCGTCAGCTCAGCCACACCCCGGATCCGTTGCAGCATGTTGATCAAATGCAAGCGCATCGACGCCCGTGCCGCCTCGGCGTCGTGCCGGGCCAGTGCGGCATATACCTGCTCGCGCTCGCGGATGACCTGGGCGCGGTTTTCAGCCGTTACCGCAGGCCCGGCCTGTTGCACAACGGTGATCAGCGTATTGCCCACATGGGTCATGGCATCGATAAAGAAGCTGTTGCCGGTGCACTGGGCGACTTGCAAATGGAATTCGAAATCCCTCCGAGCGCTTTCGCTGTCCGAGGCATCAAGTGCATTCGCGACATCGAGCGCTTCGCGCATGGCCAGCAGTTGTTCCGGGGTGGCCCGTTGCGCGGCGATGCCGGCGGCTTCCACCTCCAGGCTCAGGCGCAGTTCAATCACCGCCAACGCATCATACGCCCCGCCCTTGACGTGTTTTGCGCCCTGGAAATCACCCGGCCGCGCGGTGTCCACCACGAAGGTGCCGATGCCATGGCGCGTCTCGACCAAGCCTTCGGCCTGGAGCCGCGACATGGCTTCGCGCACCACCGTCCGACTGACGCCGCGCGCCTTGATGATGACCTGTTCTGTGGGCAGCTTGCTGCCCGCAGGCAGTTCGCCGGCCAGTATCTGTTGCGTCAGGTCGATCACCAGTTGCTGGGTCATGCTCAGGCGTCGATCAGTTGTGACACGGTCCATTGCACCTATCCATTAAAGCCAGACGATCGCGGCATTATAGCCGCGACCTTGCGACAAAACGCACTATAATGCCCGCTGATCACACTAGAGCAAGCTGATGACGGATCAAGCGTTATCTCCACTGAACAAGCCGCGCCGCCTCGCCGAAACCCTGGTCGACCGCTTTGCCCAGCGCATGCGTGACGGCATTCTCAAGTGCGGCGAAAAGCTCCCTACCGAAGTGCACATCATGGAAGCCGAAGGCGTCAGTCGCTCGGTGGTACGCGAGGCACTGTCGCGCTTGCAGGCGGCGGGGCTGGTGGAGACGCGGCATGGGGTCGGCACCTTTGTCCTGGACATGCCGGCACCCGAGGGCTTTACCCTCGGGCCGGCGACGATTGCCACATTGTCGGATGTGCTCAACCTGCTGGAGTTTCGCCTGAGCCTGGAAGTCCAGGCTGCCGGCATGGCTGCCGAGCGCGCAACGCCTGAAGCCCTGGCCGAGCTGGCCCAGGCATTGGAGGCGTTGCTGCAAGGGCCGGAAAAATCCGGCACCACCATCAATGCCGATTTCCAGTTCCATCTGAAAATCGCCAAGGCCGCGGGCAACTATTACCTGATCGACATCATGAAGCACCTGGGCACCAAGCTGATCCCACGCACCCGCATGAACTCCGCCTATTCCGGGCAGAGTGATCGCAGCGCCTACCTGCAAGGGATCAACGCCGAGCACCAGCAAATCTTCGACGCAATCGCCAGCGGCAATGTCGATGCAGCGCGGGCGGCGATGTTCCTGCATCTGAGCAACAGCCGCATGCGCCTGCGCGAAACCCAACAACGTCAGGCGTTCTACAACGAATAACCCCGCCCTCTCTGGCAATGCTGTTCACCTAAGGCTCACTTGGCTCATTGTGGCGAGGGAGCTTGCTCCCGCTTGACCGGGCTGGCGTTCCAGTGCGCAGCGCTCACAAAAATGGGCCTGCTGCGCAGTCCAGCGGGAGCAAGCTCCCTCGCCACGGACTTATCCGCTGAATGAGCAGTGCTGTCTGTGGGAACTTGTTCTTACAGTTTAGAAAAAGTTGTACTGAATGCCGACTCGCAAACGCAGTTGGCGATCATTGTCCACCGAGTTGACTTTGATATCGCCCACTTCAAAGAACGGTGCCCAGCGCTTGTCCCACTTGTACTTGACCACGACGTTCTGCTCATAGTCGTCGGTACCGCCGTCATAGCGAATGTAGTCGGCATCAAAGTAGGTCAGCTGATACTCATACGCCCACGGTCCCTGGTCCGCATAGTTGACGTAGACGTCGTAGCGATTGATTTTCTGATCGTCCTTGCCGTTGCGGGGCACGTCGTGGTCGACCTGGTCGCGGTCCAGCTTGGAGGAGTCGTAACGGTAGCGACCGGCGATGCTCAGTTCCTTGGTGATGCGATAGCCCAGACGCATTCCCAATTTGTAAGTCGTGGATTCCTCGTCGCTTTCCATGGCAAACGACGGCGTCAGGGTCCAGCGGTCATTGAGCTTGTGCTGGTAGTTGATGGTGAATTCATGGCCGGCGCCAACGGTATTGTCGAAGGCGACGTCTTCACGATCGCCGGCGGTCTTGTATTTGAGTTCGCCTTCCAGGCCAACACCATTGTCCAGTCGCATGCCGAACTTGGCGCGGTCGGCATGCATGCGGGTTTGCTCCGCATATTGGTGGCGTACGTTGATATAGCCGGTATCGGCCTGGGCAACGAACGAAGCGAACAACGAAGCGAGGGCAACGGATACGAGTGTCTTTTTCATGTTTTTTATTCTTGTTAGTTGAAGGGGTTAGTTGGGTGAAACGTCAAATCGCAGGCGAGCGCGGGCGCGGCATTGAAACCTGGGCCTCAACGTCTTCTGCGGGTTAAAACAAATACATCCGGGTTAAAGCGTGAGTCAGACCGCTATGGGGACGCGCTGTATGTCGCGGCTGGCCTGCACCAGCAAACGGGTATAGGCGTGTGTTGCTCCGTCGCTCGCCAACAAAGCACTGTCGAGCGTCTCTACCACCCTGCCCTGCTGCATCACCGCCAGCCGGTCGCACAAATGCGCGACCACTGCCAGATCGTGGGTGACCATCAGGTAAGTCAGCCCTTCCTGGCGGCGCAGATCGGCCAGCAGGTTGAGGATTTCCGCCTGCACCGAGACGTCCAGCGCCGAGGTCGGTTCATCCAGCAACAGCACCCGTGGCCGTAGGATCAGCGCACGGGCGATTGCCACACGCTGGCGCTGTCCACCGGACAATTGATGCGGATAACGGAAGCGGAAGCTGTCGTTCAGACCGACCTTGCGCAGGATCTCGCTGACCTTCTGCCCGCGCCCGTCGATCCCATGAATGCGCAGCGGTTCTTGCAGCGCGGCATCGACGGTGTAGCGCGGATGCAACGACGCGTACGGGTCCTGGAACACCATCTGCACCGTGCGGTAGTGGTTCAGCGGCAGGTTGCGGGTCACGGCCTGGCCGGCGATCCGCAGTTGCCCGGTCCAATGCTGATACTGCCCGGCCAGGCAGCGCAGCACCGTCGTCTTGCCCGAACCGGACTCGCCCACCAGGCCAAAAGCCTCGCCCTCGGCCACGTTCAGCGCGACGTCGTGCAGCACCGCGTTCAGTGCCGCGCCCGTGCCAAAACTGAGATTAAGGCCGGCGATTTCAATCATGCTCATGACAGGCTCCTCAAGCATTCAACCAAAGTGGGTCACGCTGCAACACCGGCAGCGTGGCGCGCGGATGGTCCAGGCTGGGCAGTGCGGCCAGCAGGCCACGGGTGTAGGGATGGGACGCCTGATCCAGGTCGGCGGCGGCAATCGACTCGACCACGCGACCGGCGTACATCACCAGCACGCGGTCGCAGAAATGCCGCACCAGGTTCAGGTCATGGCTGATGAAAATCAGCCCCAGGTCTCGCTCGCTGACCAGCTCTTCCAACACATTGAGCACCTGCCGGCGCACCGACACGTCCAGCGCCGAAGTGGGTTCGTCGGCGATGATCACCTGGGGATCGGTGATCACCATCATCGCGATCATGATCCGCTGGCCCATGCCACCCGAGACTTCGTGCGGGTACAGGCTATAGACGCGTTGTGGATCGCGGATGTGGACCTTGGCGAGCATGTCCAGGGCCCGTTCGCGGGCTTCGCGATGCGGCACCTTGTGATGGGCCAGGTACGCCTCGGCAATTTGCTCGCCGACCCGCACCACCGGGTTCAGCGAGTATTTCGGGTCCTGCATGATCATCGACATGCGCGCCCCACGAATCGCCTGGATCTGCTTCTCGCTGGCAGCCAACAGGTCGATATCGGCAAAGCGCAGGGTCTTGGCGGTAACTCGTGCCGTGGGCGGATGCAGGCGTAGCAGGCTGCGGCCGACGGTTGATTTACCGGAGCCGGACTCACCCACGATGGCGAGTTTTTCCCGGCCCAGGGTGAACGACACATCACGGACTGCCAGGGACGTTTTGCCGGCGTTGCGAAACTCTACGCACAGGTCCTGTACCGCCAGTTTTATCTCAGTCATGGGGTTGCTCCTCAGGATTGGCTGCGCGGGTCGAGGACGTCACGCAAGCCGTCGCCCAGCAGGTTGAAGGCCAGGCTGACCAGCATGATCGCCACGCCTGGCGCGGCCACCAGCCACCAGCTTTCGAGCATGTAGCGCCGCCCGGTGGAAATCATCGCGCCCCACTCCGGCAACGGTGCCTGGGCACCGAGGCCGAGAAAGCCCAGGGCGGCGGCGGTTAGGATGATGCCCGCCATGTTCATGGTCAGGCGAATGATCACCGACGACAGGCACATCGGGATGATGTGGCGCAGGATGATGCGGGTGCTCGACGCGCCCTGGAGCTGCACCGCCACGACGAAGTCGGCGTTGCGCAACGGCAGGGTTTCGGCCCGCGCCAGACGGGCAATCGGCGGCCAGGCGGTCAGTGCGATGGCGATCACCGCGTGCTCCAGGCCCGGGCCGAGGGCTGCGATGAACGCCAGCGCCAGGACCAGGCTGGGAAACGAGATGAAGATATCGGTGATGCGCATGAACAGGTTGTCGACCCAGCCGCCGAAGTAACCGGAAACGGTCCCGACCAGCAGCCCAATGGGCCCGACGATAACGGTCACCAGCAACAAGATGTACAGGGTGATGCGCGAGCCGTAGACCAGCCGGGCGAAGACATCCCGGCCGTACTCATCGGTGCCGAACCAATGCACGCTGCTGGGTGCCTGCAAGGCCCCGGCTAGGTTCTGCAACAGCGGGTCGTGACCGGCAATCCACGGCGCGATGGCCGCCACCAGGATCAAGGTCGAAACGACGATCAGGCCGACGAAGGTCATCGGGTTGCGCAGCAGAAATCGCAGCAGGCGCAAGGTGCTGGCGGCCAGTGCCGCGACGCTTGAAGCGGGCAGCGCGGTATCGCCGGCTGCGCTGGAAGCAAGGGGCAGGTTCATTAGCGAGTCCTCGGGTCGAAGATCTTGTACAGCGCATCGCTGATCAGGTTCAGCGTCACGAAGATGAGGCCGATCAACAGCACGCAGGCCATCACCGCGTTCATGTCGCCCAGCAGCAGGCTGCTGGTCAGGTACTGGCCGAAGCCCGGCCAGGCGAATACGGTTTCGATCAGCACCGCGCCCTCCAGCAGGCCGCCGTAGGCCAGCGCGACGATCGTCAGCAGCTGTACACGGATGTTGCCGAAGGCATGCCCCCAGACAATCCGCCGTTGGGATAGCCCCTTGACCCGGGCGGTGATGATGTATTCCTGGGACAACTGCTCGAGCATGAAGCTGCGGGTCATGCGGCTGATATAAGCCACCGAGTTGAAGCTCAGGATCACCGCCGGCAACAGGATGTGCCGCAACGCACTGCGAAAGGCCTCCCACTCGCCGGACCAGGCGGTGTCGATCAACAGCAGCCCGGTATGCCTGGGGATCAGCCCGTCATAGGCCAGGCCGATCCGCCCGACGCCACCAGCCCAACCCAGCCAGGCGTAGAACACCAGGAAGGCCATCATGCCGATCCAGAAAATCGGCGTGGAATAACCGAACAAGGTGATCAGGCGGGCCACGTGGTCACCGGCACGACCCTTATGAGTCGCGGCATAGACGCCCAACGGAAGGCCCGCCAGCACGCCGAACAGAATCGCGAGGGTCGCCAGTTCGAGGGTGGCCGGGAACACCCGGGCGATGTCGGTGATGACCGGGTTGCCGGTCAACAAGGCCATGCCGAAGTCACCCTGGAGCAGGTCGCCGAGGTAGATCGCGAACTGGGTCCACAGCGGTTTGTCCAGGCCCAGTTCCTGGTACACCTGGGCGTAGGCCGAGGCATCGGCGTCGGGGCCGACGATGGCCAGCACCGGGTCCAGGGGCATCACCCTGCCAATGAAAAAGGTCAGCAGCAGCAACCCCAGCAGCGTGACCGCCACCGAGCCGCTGCGCCGGGTCGCCGAAGCGGCCCGGGTGGTCCAGATTGAAAAGGATGCAGTCGACATATTCATTCCTGCCTTGGCCACATGGCCGTCGATTTCAGCGTTGCTTATAGACGTCCCGAAGACGCGTGGTAGCGGCGGTGTGGCCGATGTAATTGCGCACGTCCGCGTGGGTCACCACTTCGTCCACCATCTGTGAGACCGGCATGATGGCCCCGGCCTGTTGGTCGTAGCGGGTCTGGATCTGCCCGTAGAGTTCACGCTGGCGCTCGGGGTCGCGCTCGCGTTCGGCCTGCTCGATCAACTGATTGAGCTGCGGGTCGAAGAACGACGTGCGCCAGCCCTGGAAGTTGCTCAGCTTGGCCTCGGTGCGGTTGTCCGGGTTGTACACCAGGGCGCGCAGGCTGGAATGGGGATGACGCTCCGCCCCGCCACCGCCGCGCCCGACCAGGATGTCGAACTGCCGGTCGCGCATCGCCCCGTAGATCTGGTTGCCGGTGCCGGTGATGATCGTCGCCTGGATACCGGCCTGGGCCAGCGTCGCTTGCAGGCTGGTGGCGATGTTGATGAACGGTGGATCGGTGAGCGAGCGGATGCTGACCTTGAAGCCGTCTGCGTACCCGGCCGCTGCCAGCAGGCGCCTGGCCTCGGCCACGTCCAGGCGATAGCCGGGGTCTGGCAGGCGTGCCGGCAGTCCCAGTTGCAACGGTCGTTGATTGAGCACGCCGTAGTGCGGCATCACCACCTCATTGATGCCCCGGTAATCGATCAACAGGCGGATGGCCTGGCGCACCCGGATGTCCTGGAACAACGGCTGCTGCATGCTCATCGCCACGTAGTACAGGGTGCCCCGGGCGATGCTCTGGATGCGCACCGCATCGACCTTGCCCAGCGCCTTGATGTCGGTGGCCGCCATGCCGCGGGCAACGTCCAGGTCACCACGTTCGACCATCAGGCGCAGCGCCTGGGACTCGGTCATGTTGCGCATGATCACCCGGCGCAACTTCGCCGCACCGCGCCAGTAGTCGTCGTTGCGACTCATCAGGATCACGTCGTTGGCGCGCCAGATGTCGAGCCTGAACGCGCCGGACCCAGCCGCATGGGTCGCCAGCCAGGCCGCGCCCTGATCGTCACCGACCTGATGCTGCAGCGCGACGCTGCGGTCGATGATGAACGCGCTGGGGGACGTCGCCAGGGTGTTGAGCACCAGCATCGGGTCGGTGCTGCGCGGTAACTCCATGACAAAGGTGTGCGGCCCTTCGGCGCGCATCAGTTTGACGACGTTGTCAGCGGTGAAGCCGTAGGCTTTCCAGGTGGACGCCAGGGCGCGGTTGAGGGTGACCACGCGCTGCAACGACCAAGCGACGTCCTGGGCGGTGAGCGGCGCACCGGAATGGAAGCGCACGTCATCGCGCAACTGGAAGGTCAGGCGTAGGCGGTCGGGGCTGATGTCCCAGCTTTTCGCCAGGGCCGGAACCAGCGTGTCCGGCTGCGCCGCGTCCTGCTCCAGGAGCATGTCATAGACATTGGCGTTGACTTCGGCGACCTCCAGCCCCGTCGCGGCGGCAGGGTCCAGGGACAGCAGGTTGATCATGCTCATGCCCACCACCAGTTGGTCGGGGGGCGTTTCGCCTTGAGCCAGGCTGACGGGCACCTGCATCGTGCACAGGGCCACGGTGACACACAGCAGCCGTATCAGGCGCTTGGGCCAGAGATTCATGGTTCAGTCCTTTCTTATATTTATAAAGACTTGTCGTCCGGGAAGTCATTACCCCCGGACAGGGCGCACGATCAATGTCGGGACACGGTGTTCGCCTCGATGTACGCGAAGTTGATGTCCTCGCCCAACCCCGGCCGATCCGACAGGTGCACGAAACCGTCGGCGTCCATGGGGTCGACGAGGCTGTTGAGGTGCGCCGGCACTTCTTCGTAGTCGAGGAACGGGTGCAGCAGGCCGCGCTCGTACCAGCGGCAATTGCTGATCGCACCGACCACCGCCAGGTTCGCCGCGCCGTTGCCGTGCACTTCGCAGTCCATGCCAAACGACTCGGCCAGGTGCGCCACCTTCAGGCACGGGCCGATGCCACCGACCCCGGCCACGCCAGCGCGCAGAATGTCACAGGATTTCTGTGTCACCCAGCTGGCGCGACTGTGGAACTTGCCGGCGATGCTTTCAGGGCCCAGCACCGGTATGTCCAGGTTGGCCGCCAGCCACGCGTAGGATTCGGCCGAATCTTCCATCATCGGCTCTTCGAACCAGGCGAAATTCAATTCCTGCAACGCCTTGCCGATGGTCAGCGCGTCCATGCGGCTGTACCAGTGGTAACCGTCGAGCATCAGCGCGATGTCCGGGCCCACCGCCTCACGCACAGCGGCGCAGGCCTGGATGTCCATCCGGGGATTTGGCGCGAAGGAAATCGGTGGCATCCAGGTGTGCAGCTTGATCGCCTTGTAGCCGCGCTGGACCAGCTTCTCGGCAAACCGGCCGTACTCATCCGGTGTGGACAGCCCGCCCGGCAGATCGTCGCCGCACATGGTCGAACCGTACGCCGGGACCTTGTCGCGGTAGCCGCCAATCAACTTGTGCACCGGCAGCTTGAGCTTGCGCCCGGCCAGGTCCCACAGGGCTTGTTCCACCAGCGCCAACGCCCGATCGGTGAACTGCCCGGCACTGCCACGCTGCCAGTGCGCCAGGTCCTGCCAGATGCTTTCCCGATCCATCGGATCACGCCCGATCAGCACCTTGCGCACGAAGGATTCGATGATGTGTGGACGGATCAATTCAGGCGGACCGAAGGCATACCCCTCGCTGCCATCGTCGCAACCAATGCGCAGCAAGGCCATCTTGATCAGGACCTCATCGCCCGGGTGGGCATGGCCGGCGCTGTCCTGGGCGCGGCGCGAAGGGGTGGAAAAGATGTCGACGTGAACGCCTGTGATTCTCATAGGAGGGGGGCACCGTATCTTGTTATTAAAATTTGTATGTCGTCATACAACGTGAGGCGATTATTCTGACGTTTCCTTCACACTGTCAACGTAAAATTCAATAAATATTCGGGCATACCGACGTCACCCCTGGAATACGGCCGTAACGACTTTAAATGTCGTCATACCACGACAAATCATCTTGGATGACTTGGCACAAGGAAATGAAGCGCAGCGACCCGTTGATAGGACCCTGCCACTGGCAACGACGACTGTCGGAATCGAGATGGGGAACGCGCCGCCGTCAGCGCAAATTGCAGATCTCTCCTAGACTTGGGCTGTCTCGCCGGTGAAACACCCGCACGTCCAAGAAGAACGCGAAGGGAACCCCGCAATGCTTAAACGTCTGTGGAAAACGTTCGTCTGTATGGTGGCTTTCAGCGCATTGGGTACGGCCATGGCGGCTGAGCCGATCGTCATCAAGTTCTCCCACGTGGTAGGCGAACAGACGCCCAAGGGCCAGGGCGCGTTGATGTTCAAGAAACTGGTGGAAGAACGACTGCCGGGCAGGGTGAAGGTCGAGGTGTATCCGAATTCGACGCTGTATGGCGACGACAAGGAAATGGAAGCGCTGCTGCTGGGGGATGTGCAGATCATTGCGCGGTCGCTGGCCAAGTTCGAGCAGTACACCAAGAAGGTCCAGCTGTTCGACCTGCCGTTTCTGTTTGATGACATTGCGGCTGTGGACCGTTTCCAACAGAGCCCCGAGGGGCAGAAGCTGCTCAAGTCCATGGAGAGCAAGAACATCACCGGCCTGGCCTATTGGCACAACGGCATGAAGCAGTTGTCAGCCAACCGTCCCTTGCGCAAACCCGACGACGCTCGCGGCCTGATCTTCCGGATACAGACCTCCGCAGTGCTGGAAGAGCAGTTCAACGCGGTGGGCGCCAAGGCGCAGCCGATGATTTTCTCGGTGGTGTACCAGGCCTTGCGCACAGGCGTGGTCAACGGTACGGAAAACCCCTACTCGAACTTCCACGACCAGAAGCTCAATGAAGTGCAGAAGTACGTCACCGAGACCCACCACGGGATCCTCGACTACATGCTGATCACCACCTCGGATTTCTGGAACGGCCTGCCGCCGGATATTCGCACGGAGCTGGAAAAAATCGTGGTCGAGTCGACGGCCCATGCAAATAACGAAGCGCTGCGCTTGAACCAGAAGGACCGGCAACTGGTGCTGGATGCCAAGACCACGGAAATCATCAGTCTTACGCCCGAAGAACGCAGTGCCTGGCGCGACAAGATGAAGCCGGTGTGGGCGAAGTTTGAACAGGTGATCGGGCCGGAGTTGATCCAGGCTACCCAGGCTTCCAACACCGCCCAATGATCGAGCGGCCAGCACTGACTCAATTGCCTGAATTCAACCCCCTGTGGCGAGGGGATTTATCCCCGCTGGGGTGCGAAGCAGCCCCCTCCAGCCAGGTATGTCGAGGCGTCAGGCTTTAGGGGCGCTTCGCGCCCCAGCGGGGATAAATCCCCTCGCCACAAAAGCAGCTACACCCTAGCGTCCTGACCCAGCTGCAAAGCACATTGCGCTATGATCCCCGCCTCACCCTGAACAGAGCTTTACCCGCAAATGCTGTCGTCCACACCTGACATCACCCCTGCCCTGCCCCCCGTCCTGGTCGGCCCGCTGTTGCGGCGGCTGGAACCTGCGCGGCTGGTGATGTGGCTGGTGGGCACGCGGCCGCTGGCGCTGTCACTGTGGATAGAAGGCGTGGACGACATGGCGCTGGATGCGACGCGCTGCACCGTGGTGCCGGTGGGGCTCCAGGCGTTTGTGCATCTGATCGATGTACAACTCGACACGCCCCTGCCCCTGGACGTAACGCTTGCTTACGACCTGCGGGTGGACGGTGCGCCCATCGCCGAGTGGGCGCCGCATCTGTTGTATGGCGAGGCGAAGCACCCCAGCTTGATGCTGCATTCGCGCATCGAGCAACTGGTCCACGGCTCCTGCCGCAAACCGCATTACCCGGCCAATGACGGCCTGCTCTGCGTCGACCGCTTGTTGGCGCAAGACCCGGCGCAACGACCGGCATTGCTGATGATGAGTGGCGACCAGGTGTACGCCGACGACGTCGCCGGCCCCATGTTGCGGGCGATTCATGCGCTTATCGAACGCCTGGGCCTGTTCGAGGAATGCCTCGACGGTGCAGTCGTGCAAGACAGCGCCCGGCTCTATCGACACCCGGCCAGCTACTACCACCGCGCTGATTTGTTACCGGCGCTTGAGAGCAACGAAACCCTGCGCGAGCGATTTTTCGGCGGTGCCCGTAAGCCGATTTTCACCAGCAGCAGCGCCGACAATCACCTGGTGACATTCGCCGAAGTCATGGCGATGTACCTGCTGGTGTGGTCGCCGGTGCCGTGGACGTTGATCGATGTGCAGCCGCCCGAACTGACCGTCGAACGGCGCCAGCGCTACGAGCTGGAACAGCAACGCATCGATGCCTTCAAGGCCGGGCTGGGCGGCGTGGCGCGGGTGTTTGCGCACTTGTCGTGCCTGATGATCTTCGACGATCACGACATCACCGATGACTGGAATTTATCCGCCCAGTGGGAGGAAACGGCCTACGGCCATCCATTCTCCAAGCGCATCATCGGCAACGCCCTGATTGTCTATATGCTTTGCCAGGGCTGGGGCAACAACCCGGACGCCTTCACTGGCGTGATTGAGCAAACCCGGGCATTGAGCGAAACGGCCCTGGACCGCTACCTCGACAGCAAGCCGCAAGACCAATTGATCGACACGCTGCTGGGTTTCCAACAATGGCATTACGTGCTGCCGAGCAGCCCGGCCTTGGTGGTGCTCGACACCCGCACCCGCCGCTGGCGCAGTGAGAACAACCTCAAGCAGCCGTCCGGCCTGCTGGATTGGGAAGCCTTGAGCGAACTGCAGCAGGAGCTGCTGGATCATCCCTCGGCGATCATCGTCTCACCGGCGCCGATCTTCGGCGTGAAGCTGATCGAGACCGTGCAGCGGGTGTTCAGCTGGTGCGGCTATCCGCTGCTGGTGGATGCGGAAAACTGGATGGCCCATCGCGGCGCTGCCCAAGTGATCCTGAACATTTTCCGACACTCGCGTACACCGGGTAACTACGTGGTCCTGTCAGGAGATGTGCATTATTCCTTCGTCTACGAAGTGCTGATCCCACACCGCAAGGGTGGCCCGCGCATCTGGCAGATCACCAGCAGCGGCATCAAGAACGAATTCCCGCCGGCACTGCTGGAATGGTTCGACCGCCTGAACCGTTGGCTCTACGCCCCGCGCTCGCCCTTGAACTGGTTCACCAAACGCCGAAGCATGCGCATCATCCCCCACACCCCGGAACACGCCGAAACGGGCGAACGCCTGTGGAACAGCGCGGGGATGGGACAGGTGTTCTTCAACGAACAGGGCCAGCCGGCACGGATTTACCAACACAACGCCAACGGCAAACCAGTGACGCGGATGTTGCCACCCAAATCACCACAGCCCTAGCCCTGAGAAATCACCGCGCCCCCTGTGGGAGCGAGCTTGCTCGCGATGACGTCGGCACACCCTGCATCTTTGCAAGCTGACACACTGCTATCGCGAGCAGGCTCGCTCACGATGGGACCAGTGCATGGACGCCATTCCTGACTTCATCCCACAGACATTGGAGTCAGGGCTGGGTTGAACCTGGGTCAGAAGGCCAGTTGCAAAGTCTGCTGCCCTTCGAGACTCAGAAGGTATTGCTTGGCCGCAAGGCCGCCGGCGAAGCCGGTGAGGCTGCCGGAGGTGCCGATGACGCGGTGGCAAGGGGCGATGATCGAGATCGGGTTGCGCCCATTGGCCGCGCCGACTGCACGTACTGCGGTAGGTTGGCCGATCTGGATGGCGATGTCGCGGTAGCTGCGGGTCTGGCCGAACGGGATGGTCAGCAGTGCCTGCCAGACTCGGACCTGGAAGTCAGTGCCGGCGAAATCCAGCTCCAGCTCGAAACGGCTGCGCTGGCCGGCGAAATATTCCAGCAGCTGACGCTCGGTTTCCAGGAGTACCGGGTGCCGGTTGTCCTCTTCCAAAGGCCCTAGGCGCACCCGGTTGAGTCGTTCGTTTTCCCAGAGAATGGCTGCCAGCTGGGTACCTCGGGCAACGAGGATCAGTTGGCCGACCGGGGACTGGATGGTTTTGTATTGGGGTAGCATTAGGACTCCTCATCGCGGGCAAACTGCTCTTGTGGCGAGGGAGCTTGCTCCCGCTGGGGTGCGCAGCGCCCCAAAGCCTGACGACGCGGTGTATCAGCCGCACATGTTCGCCGTCATGGGGTTGCTGCGCAACCCAGCGGGAGCAAGCTCCCTCCCCACAAGAACCATGTACCCGGACCAAACAGGGCCTCACTGGGTCAGAAAATCTCCGCTATCCCAACAACCCCAACGCCTTCGCCCGTGCCACTGCCTGGGTACGGCGCTCCACACCCAGCTTGCTGTTGATGTGACTGGCGTGTGTCTTGACGGTGTGCAGCGAGATAAACAACTGCTCGCTGATCTCCTGGTTCGAACACCCTTGGGCAATCAACTGCAGCACCGCCCGTTCGCGGCTGCTGAGGGGTTCGACCGGTACCGTTGAATCGACAGACGACACCGTCGCAGAGGGCAAGCGCTCAAGCAGATGCTCGCGCAACAGGCTGGGCGGTGATTGGAGCAGCTGTTCGCGCAGCCATTCAGAGCGCTCACCCAGCAACCATTCGAACGGCTGCAACACCCCTCCGGAAGCTGCTTCGAACGCCTGGGCCAACGTGCGACGGGCTTCGGGTTCTCGCCCGACGCCCAACAGCAACGCGACTTTCTGGTTCAGCGCCATCACGCTGAGCATTTGCCGGCCGGTTTGCTGGCCGTGCTCAAGCAAGGCATTGAGTCGCCCTTCGGCCAGCATCGGCTGGCCCCGGATCGACTCCAGCACGGCCTGTTGCAGTTCCACATGCAACGGCAGTTGCGGATGAAACTCCGGCGGCGCGGCGGCCCGCTCGCCGGTGTAGGTCTGGCCCAGCCGCGCCAGCCAGGCTTCGGCCAGGTCGGTGCGGCCCTGGGCGAGCCAGAGCTCGCATTTGACCAGGGTGATCATCGCCAGGTAATAGATCGGCGGGACGTCCCAGATGTGCATCAGCCGCTCGGCTTCAGCCAGTTCGGCAAAGGCCCGGGCGAATTCGCCGTTGTAGCCTTCGACACGGGCGATCACGCAATGACCGATCAGCACGCTGATGTCCCGGCAGGCGCGGGCTTCGGTGAGGCCTGCCTGCAATCGCGCCAACCCGGCTTGAGGCTGCATGCGCAGCGTCAGCAGAAAACCCTCGTAGAGAGTCAACCGTGCCCGCACCGCATACAACCGCTGAGGTGACAGTGGATGCAGGCGCTGTAACCCCTGTCGCACCTCATCCAATGCCCGCAGGATCTCTCCCCGCGCCTGCAACACTCGGGCTCGGTCGTAATGCGCCAAGGCCTCGAAGAGCGGATTGCCGACCCGCTGCGCCAGCTCCAGGGAGTCACGATTCAGGTTGCGGGCACGCCACAAGTCACCGTCGGCAATCGCCAGGTTCGACAGGGTGGACAAGCACATCAACCGCTGGCCGTAGCGCTTGTGCGGCAGGCTTTCCAGGGCTTCAGTGCAATAACGCACGGTGGCTTCGCGATCCCCACGGCCACGGGCGACGATCCCGCGGAGGGCCAGCCATTGGGCAAGCATGGATTTTTGTGCAGTGGCCGACGGCGCTGGCAGGAACCGGCTCAGGTGCGCGGCGAGCTCTTCAGCGGCGTCCAACTGGCAGGCCAGGCCCAGCGCCCAGCTGTAGAGCACGATCAACCGCGGGGTGCTGATAAGCAGGCTGTCGGGCAAGTCCATTTTCCAGCGCAGCAACATGCCAACGTTCTGCTCGGCCAGCAATTGTTCTTCCGAAAGGTTCTGCACCAGATTCGCCGCCACATCCAGGTGTCCGGCCCGCAGCGCCTGCTCCACGGCCTCGTCGATCAGGCCCTGGGCATTGAACCAGCGGCAGGCGCGCAGGTGCAGGGTCGCGGCCGGCACCACGGCCGGCGCGCTGGGGCGACTGCGCAGCAAGTCGGAAAACAAATGGTGGTAGCGATACCAGTGGCCGTGCTCGTCCAGCGGCACCAGGAACACCTGATGAGCCGCCAGGTAACGCAGGATCTCGGCACTGTCGTGTGCTTCGCGCACCGCGTCGCACAGCTCGCTGCAAAAGCGATCCTGGGGAGCGGTGTCGTAGAGGAAGGCCTGTACTTCAGCAGGCAGGCAGTCGATGACTTCTTCGAGCAAGTAGTCGCGGATCAGCCCTTCCCCGCCGTGCAAGGCCTGGGGCAGCAAGCCTTCATTCCCCGCTTCGGATGCGGCCAACAGCCAGAAGCGCAATCCCGCGACCCAACCTTCGCTGCGCTGGATGAGGTTTTCCAAGGCCTCGCCACGCAACGAGCTGCTGTGGTGTTGAAGCAGCGCCAAGGCTTCGTCATGGGTCAGGCGCAGGTCTTGCTCATTGAGTTCCAGCAATTGCCGAGACAGGCGCAGGCGCGCCAGATGCCAGTCCGGACGCTGGCGACTGGTGACCAGCACCAGCAGCCCCTCGGGCAGGTGATTGAGGAAAAATTGCAGACAGCGATCCAGCACCGGGCTCTGGGCCAGATGGTAATCGTCGAGCACCAGCAGCAACGGATCACGGGGCGATAGGTGGCTCGACAGCTCATCCAGCAGGCCGTCGAGCCATTCCTCGAAAGCGAAGGGCTGATGACGCTGGCGCATTTTCAGCAACCCCAGCGCCCGACGACCCAACTGTGGAAAAAACGCCTGGAGCCCTTCCAGCAGCCGTTCGAGGAAGCGCCCCGGATCGTTGTCCCGGGCGCTGAGACCGAGCCAGAGGCTTTGCCAATGGGCCGGCAGGCTCTGGCAGAACTCCACCGCCAAGGAGCTTTTTCCAAACCCCGCCGGCGCGCTCACCAACAACAACCGCCCACCGAGCCCTGCACTCAAACGCTCGCACAACCGCGGCCGCGCGACGTGGCCATCGGGCAAGGGCGGGCGGTAAAAACGCCCGTCCTGTACCGCAATGGCTGCGCGGGCAGTATCCGGAAGTGAAGACAAATCAGTCATGGCCGGCTCTTTTGAAAGGCGGATGGCGGCGTAGCAGATGTCCGCAGACTAGCGGTAAACGAGGAGGTATTGAAGGGAGTGCTACAAATGGCTACAAAAAGACTACAAGTTGATTCAATTTCGAAGGATGTCAGACAGCGCTTTTGTGGCGAGGGAGCTTGCTCCCGCTGGGGTGCGCAGCAGCCCTGAGAACGGAAGGTCGCGGTACATCAGGTACAACGGATTCGCTGCATTGGGGTTGCGTTGCAACCCAGCGGGAGCAAGCTCCCTCGCCACGGGTTTTGCATTTTTCCAGCCGCAAAATAAACGCCCCGAACCAGTCGGGGCGTTTATTCGAGGATGCGGCCTCGGGGTAAAGCGGTTTAGCGGATGCCGTCCTGACGCAGTGCGTTCGGGGTGAAGTCGGCGGTGCTGGCGGTGAAGCCGAAGTCGTAGGCCGATTTCTCTTCGTTCTTCATGCCCAATGCCAGATAGCGGCCGGACTGCAGGTCGTAGAGGGTTTCCAGGGCGTACCACGGCACTTGCTTGTCGTAGTAGTTCTCGGCATGGGCCTCGGCGACGCGCCACAGTTGGCCACGACCGTCGTAGTGGTCGATCACCGCCGCCTGCCAGGTGTCCTCGTCAATGAAGAAGTCACGCTTGGCGTAGATGTGGCGCTGGCCTTCCTTCAAGGTGGCGGTCACGTGCCAGACACGACGCAGCTCGTAGCGGGTCAGGTCCTGGTTGATATGGCCGGCCTTGAGGATGTCGGCATACTTGAGTTGCGGCGAGTCGATCTTGTAGCTGTTGGCAGCGATGTACAGCTCCTTCTTGCCTTCCAGTTTCCAGTCGTAGCGGTCCGGCGCGCCGTTGTACATGTCCAGGTTGTCGGAGGTACGCAGGCCGTCGGCAGCGGTCCCCGGGCCGTCATAGGACACTTGCGGCGCCCGTCGCACACGGCGCTGACCAGCGTTGTAGACCCAGGCCGAACGTGGTTCCTTCACTTGGTCGAGGGTCTCGTGCACCAGCAGTACGCCACCGGCCAGGCGCGCCGGCGCGGTCACTTGCTGCTTGAAGTAGAACAGGATATTGCCAGGGTTGGCCGGATCGAAATCCTTCATCTTGTCGCGGAACACGAACTGGTCGCGGAAGTACACCAGGCTGTACGAACCATTGGGCTGCGGCGTGGCCTGGGTCACCAGGCGCGTCACGCTGCCGCCGCGATAGCGGGTGATGTGGTTCCAGATCACCTCCACACCGCTCTGGGGGATCGGGAACGGAATGGCCGTCTCGAAGTTCTCCAGGCCGTTGCCGCCGGACACCAGCTTGGTGTTGACCGCGTTTTTCTTGATGGAGGCGTACACCTCATCCGGCACGGTGGCGCCACGATGGGTCGGGTAGACCGGCATCTTGAAGGTTTCCGGGTAGCGCTTGAACATCGCGTACTGGCCCGGTGCGAGTTTGTCCTTGTACTGCTCTACGTTCTGCGCGGTGATGGTGAACAGCGGCTTTTCACTGGCGTACGGATCAGCGAGGAAGCCTTTGCTGTCGACGGAGCCGGCGTTCTTGGCCATGGGTTTCCAGGCCGAGATCGAACCATCGGCGTTACCAGCCATCTCGGCGCCCATCGGGGTCAGGCTCTTGCCCAGTTTGTCGGCTTCGGCGGCAGGCACCGCCGCCATGACGCTGGCGGCCAGCAGGGAAACTCCCAGTACGCCGACCTGCAACAGACTTTTTGTTATTTTCATAATGTGTCGTCCTGAAATACGGTGCTTAGAAAGTCACGCCGACGCTGAGCGCCAGGAAGTCGCGATCATTCACGGTGCTGTAGTCACCACCAAAGAAGTTGGTATAGGCCAGGCTGGCGTTGTAGGTGTTCTGGTATTCGGCATCCAGCCCGAGGCTGACGGCCTTGCGGCCTTCTTCGAAGTTGCCGCCTGGGCCAGGCGAGTAGCCTTTTACGTCGTGGGACCAGGCCACGTTGGGCTTGAGGTTCACCCCGGCGAAGACGTCCGGGTATTCCCAGATGGCGCGAGCGCGGTAGCCCCAGGACGTGGCGGTGGTGAAGCCATCGTTGTCGCAGTTGCTGTTCACGTTGCCGAGGGTCTGGCCACCGCCTGTGGCGGTCGAGGTGTTGAGCGAGTTACAGAAGCCATTCGGCAACTCACCCGGACCGAACACCGGGTCACGGCCATAGCGCGCCTCGGACCTGCTTTCCAGCCCGCCGACGTGTGTCACCCCGACTTCACCCACCAGGGTCAGGCGGCTGGCGCCCATGACCTGATCCAGGAAGTGCGTGAAAGTGGTCTGGAACTGAGTGATTTCTTTACGGTTGTAACCGTGCAGGTCCTGGCCCGGCGTGCCCTGGAGGACCGAGGCATTGCCAAAGCCGGGCAGCGGCGTCACACCGGCGAAGAGGATGTCAGTGGTGCTCAGTTGCACCGGTGCATTCGGGCGATAGCTGAGTTCACCGCTCCACGCCGTACCGGTAGGCAACGTCGTGGAGAAACTCAGACCGTAGAGGCGGATGTCTTCGGGGTACTCGACGAAGTAGTTGGAGTTACCCGCCACGATCAGCGGACGCAGTGCTGCAATCGGCCCCGCGGTATAGAACTGCTGCGCAGCGCCCTGGGCGCTGAAAATCGGTGCACGGCTGTGGTAGTTCATGAAGTAGGCGCCGAACTCGGTGTCCAGCGGTTCGAACATGTACTTCAACGATGCGCCCCACTGGCCGCTGTCGCGGGCATCGCGGTCCGGGCCACGGCGCACCAGCACGCCTTCTTCGTTGATGTTGACGCCCTGGCCTTCCAGTATCGGAAGGACGACACCCGGAAGCGGAATCGTCGAACGCTTGTTCAGCACCCGCAGGTTATCGTTACAGCCATCGGCAATCACGTCCGGCTGGGAGAAGAACGTGCCGCAGTTATCGACAACGGTCTGGTCCCATTCCAACTGGTAGAACGCCTCGGCCGAGAGGTTATCGGTCAGGCTCTGGGAGACGTAGAACATGTTGACCGGGATCAGGCCTTCCTTGATCTCGGCGCCAGGACGACGGAACGCGGATACATCGACCGGGTTGATGGAGTTGATGCCGCCCTGGATGAAGGTACTTTCACCCCAGCTGACGACTTGCTTGCCCAGGCGGACCGAACCCGGCTGATCGGCAATGGAATAGTTGTGATAGACGAATGCATCGAGGATCTGCCCGCCGGAGGACTTGGCGCCTTCCTTGCGGTTGCTGTCGCTGATGTCCTTGTACAGGCGGTTTTCGTCTTTGAGTTCGAAGTCGTACCAGTACTTGCCGCGCACAAACACGCCGGTATCGCCGTATTTCAGCTCCAGGTCGTGGATGCCCTTGAAGATCTTCGAGAAGGTTTCGCCGCGCTTGAAGTTCAAGTGACCGTCATCGGAAGTCTGGGACAGGCCCTTGCCGCCGTTGTTGACACCGATCAGGTCTCTGTTGGGCTTGGCGGTGGACCAGCTCGCGCCGACCGACAGGGACGAGTCGAACTGACCCTCGATTTCACCGATGTTGAAACTGACACCGAATGCTGGCCCGGCGAGCGAAGAGGCGAGACTGACCGCCAGAGGCAATTTTGCCCGGCGCCAGAACGTGGTTGCTGAGGTCATCGACGCTACTCCATTGCATTATTGTTATGGCAGTGAATCCTTCAGGAACACTTCGACGGCTGGGAGCGGCAGTGTCCCGACATCCGTGGAAGTCGCATCGCCCTTTCGTGCGTGCGCCCCGTTCCTGAAAATCCGTGAGTGGACTATAGCCAGCAGGTAGTACGGCTTGATCCCTCTAAAGTGTGATTTGCAGCCCTCGACCACTCTGGAACAGTCCTTTCGCCAGGCCGACAGAGGTCGGCACGGCAAGGATGGCTGATTTTTCCGGTTTGACAAGGCAAGCGCTTGCTTGGTGGGGTTTGCGTGCCCTTTCGGGCACGCAAAAAAGCCTTAAAGCGTGGACAGGAAGGCGCTGTTGTTGCTCTGCCATTCGGTGATGTCGACGCGGATACGCTTCTTGTCGAGCTTGCCGACGCTGGTCTTGGGAATTTCCGTAACAAGGGCGATCTGACTTGGGATTGCCCACTTGCTCAGGTGCCCCAGTTCAACGAATGGCTTGAGGTGTTCCTTGAGCTCGCGCGCGCCGATCTGATGCCCTTCGCGAACCACCAGCAAGGCAAACGGCCGTTCGCCCCACTGTGGATCGGGGATGCCGACCACTGCTACTTCGCGTACCGCCGCATGACGGCTGATGAGGTCTTCAAGGTCCAGGGACGAGATCCACTCGCCGCCGGTCTTGATCACGTCCTTGATGCGGTCGCGGATGTCGATGAACCCCATGCCGTCCAGCGTGGCGACGTCACCGGTGTGCAGCCAGCCGCCGGCCCAGAGCTCGGTGCCCTTCTGCGGTTCGTTGTAATACCCCTCGGTCAGCCACGGGGCGCGCAGCACCAGTTCGCCCTGGGTCTCACCGTCGTCGGGGAGGAAATTCCCCTCGCCATCGACGATCGCTGCCTCCACCAGCGGCCCCGGCACGCCGGCCTTGATCCGGTAGGTGGTGCGTTCGTCTTCGCTACCGGCCATCAACTCCTCGTTGAGGTGGGCACAGGACACCAGCGGGCCGGTTTCCGACATGCCATAGGCGGCGGTGAGCTGGATCCCCCGGGCCTTGGCTGCTTCGTACAGGCTGCGGTTCAGGGCGCTGCCGCCGATGACGATTTTCCAGCCGCCGAAATCGGTGTCCTGGGCGCCTTTGGCGTTGAGGACCATTTGCAGAATGGTCGGTACACAGTGGGAGAACGTGACCTTTTCCTTGCGCCACAGCTGGACCAGGAATTCAGGGTCGTAGCGACCCGGGTAGACCTGCTTGAGCCCGAGCATGGTCGCCACGTAAGGCAAGCCCCAGGCGTGGACGTGGAACATCGGCGTGATCGGCATGTACACATCGTTGGTGCCCAGCAGCCGCACGCTGTCGATGGCACCCATGATCGTCGCCACGCCCATGGTGTGCAGCACCAGTTGTCGATGGGTGAAGTACACGCCCTTGGGATTGCCCGTGGTGCCGGTGGTGTAGAAGGTGGTGGCGACGGAGTTCTCGTCGAAATCCTCGAAATCGTAAGTGGGCGCCGCGGCTGCCAGCAACTGCTCGTACTCGCCCACCAGGTTCGGCAAATCGGCGGTCTTTTCCGGCAGGTCGGTCAGTAGCAGGGTCTTCTGCACCGTGGTCAGGTGCCCGGCGATCGCCTGATACAGCCCGACGAACTCGCTGTTGACCAGCACGAAGCGGTCGTCGGCGTGGTTCATGGTGTAGACGATCTGTTCCGGGGACAGGCGCACGTTGATGGTGTGGATCACCGCGCCGATCATCGGGATCGCGAACATGCATTCCAGGTAGCGATGGCTATCCCAGTCCATCACCGCCACGGTATCGCCAGCCTTGACCCCGGCCTCGGTCAATACGTTGGCCAACCGCGCGACCCGCTCGATCAGCGTCGGGTAGCTGTAGCGCAACTGGTCACGGTAGATGATCTCGCGGGTTTTCTCGTAACGCGTGCCAGACATCAGCAACCGCTTGATCAGCAGCGGATATCGATAAGCGCCTTCAGCTGGAGGAATAACGCGAGTCTGCAACATAGGGGTCCCTTTTCTGGCTGCACGGTCATGGCTTGCGACAAGCACTTTAGAGCGCTTATACACGGATCAAATCAGCCAAAGGAATGATTTGATGCGTACGCAAATACTAGCCTTGAGCCATCTATCGCAACTGTGCAGCGTATGCGGGACGGTGGTGGTCAGTGCATTTCAGTGAATGCCAGCTTGACGCCGATGGCGACGAGCACCGCGCCCATGGTCCGGTCGAACCAGTGCCCCATGCGGGCAAAACCAGCGCGCACCCGTTGCTGGCTGAACAGCATTGCCACCAGGCAGAACCAGGCCGCCGTCGCGACCGCCAGGTACACACCGTAACCGGCCTGGACGGCCAAGGGCGTGTGCGGGTTGATGACCACGGTAAATAGCGACAGGAAGAACAGCGTGGCCTTGGGGTTCAAACCGTTGGTGACGAAGCCTGCGGTGAACGCACCACGGGCGGTACGCTCGCCGGTTTCCTTGTGCAGGTTATCGGCGGCGGGTTTGGCCGGTTGCGCACGCAACGCCTTGAAGCCGATGTACAGCAGGTACGCGGCGGCGGCCCACTTGAGCGCGTTGAACAGTACGATCGATTGCGACACGATCAGGCCGATGCCCAGCAGCGAATAACCTACGTGCAGGAAAATCGCCGTGCCCACGCCCAGCGCCGTCCAGGTCCCGGCACGCCGGCCATGGGTCACGCTTTCGCGCACCACCACGGCAAAGTCCGGCCCGGGACTGGCAACCGCCAGCAGGTGGATCAGGGCGACGGTGAGGAATTCGGCGAGGTACATGGGGGGCTCCTTGGTTAACTCAATCTCTAAACATCAATTCATGGTGCAAGGGAAGTTGTTTGTGGCGAGGGGATTTATCCCCGCTGGGTTGCGAAGCAACCCCAACCATTTCAGGACTGCTGCGCAGTCCAACGGGGATAAATCCCCTCGCCACAGGTTCTGTACATCCAGCCAGGCCACAGCCACAGTTCATCTGATAGGCTCGCCACATTACGCCTTCAAGCCTCCATCGAACAGGTACAGCTGATGACGAACACCGCCCGCGCCGTTTTCCTCGACCACCCGTCCCTGGACCTCGGCGACCTCGACCTGGGCCCGCTGCGCGCCTGCTTCAAGGAACTGCAACTGTTTGCCCGGACCACGCCGGAGCAAGTGATCGAGCGACTCAGGGGGGCTACCGTGGCCATCACCAACAAAGTGTTGATCGACGCGGCTGCCATGGCCGCCAACCCTGACCTCAAGCTGATCCTGATCAGCGCCACCGGCACCAACAACGTCGATCTGGAAGCCGCTCGCCGCCATGGCATCACCGTGTGCAACTGCCAGGGTTACGGCACGCCGTCGGTGGCCCAGCACACGATCATGCTATTGCTGAACCTGGCAACGCGCCTGGCCGATTATCAAAAAGCCGTCGGCGCCGGACGCTGGCAGCAGGCGTCGCAGTTCTGCCTGTTGGACTATCCGATCGTCGAGCTGGAGGGCAAGACGCTGGGGCTCTTGGGACACGGTGAACTGGGGAGCGCCGTCGCACGGTTGGCCGAAGCCTTCGGCATGCGCGTGCTGCTGGGACAGATCCCCGGGCGCCCGGCCCGTCCTGATCGCTTGCCGCTGGACCAACTGCTGCCGCAGGTCGATGCCCTGACCCTGCACTGCCCGCTCAACGAGCACACCCGCAATTTCATCGGCGCCCGGGAACTGGCGCTGCTCAAACCCGGCGCCTTCGTGGTCAATACCGCGCGCGGCGGCCTGATCGACGAACAGGCCCTGGCCGACGCCCTGCGCAACGGTCATTTGGGTGGCGCCGCCACCGACGTGCTGAGCACGGAGCCGCCGACCCAAGGCAATCCGCTGTTGGCCGCCGATATTCCCCGGCTGATCGTCACGCCCCACAACGCCTGGGGCAGCCGCGAGGCGCGGCAACGGATCGTCGGTCAGATGAGCGAAAACGCCCAGGCCTTCTTCAGCGGTACAGCGCGACGGGTCGTCAGTTGATAAACTGCCGCACTTTTTTTCAAGGAGCAGACCATGGATCCGCGCAGTGAAGTACTGCTTCGTCAGGCCGAGTTATTCCAGGGCGCGGTCCTGCTGGCCGGCCTGCCCGCCGACGACCTGCTCGGCCGCCTGCCCGAGGCCCACGGCTGGTGCTGGCATGCGGGTGACCAGGCCGCGCTGGACGCGCGCTTTCCCGAGCGCAGCCATTTTGGCGTGACCGTCCCCGAGCGTGAATTCGACACCGCCGTGGTGTTCTTGCCCAAGGCCAAGGACCTCACCGACTACATCCTCAACGCCGTGGCCGCACGCCTGGCCGGTCGTGAGGTGTATCTGGTCGGCGAGAAGCGCAGCGGCATCGAGGGAGCGTCCAAGCAGCTCAACCCGTTCGGCAAGCCGCGCAAGCTCGACAGCGCCCGGCATTGCCAGTTGTGGCAGGTCACTGTTGTCGAAGCGCCAGAGGCCAAGCCCCTGGAGAGCCTGGCCCAGACCTACGAACTGCCGCTGGCCGAAGGCCCGCTGAAAGTCATCAGCCTCCCGGGTGTGTTCAGCCACGGTCGCCTGGATCGCGGCAGCGCGCTGCTGTTGGAACACCTGGATAAACTGCCCAGCGGCCATTTGCTGGACTTCGGCTGTGGCGCCGGGGTGCTGGGAGCCGCAGTCAAGCGGCGCTACCCGCACAACAGCGTCACACTGCTGGACGTGGATGCCTTCGCCGCCGCCAGCAGCCGTATGACCCTGGCCGCCAACGGCCTGGAAGCCGAGGTGCTGACCGGTGACGGGATCGATGCCGCGCCGATGGGCTTGAGTGCGATCCTGAGCAACCCGCCGTTCCATGTCGGAGTTCACACCGATTATCACGCAACGGAAAACCTGCTGCGAAAAGCGGCTAAACATCTGAAAAACGGCGGCGAATTGCGCCTGGTTGCCAACAGCTTCCTCAAGTATCAACCGCTGATCGAGGAGCACCTGGGCGTCTGTGCGATCAAGGCCGAAGGCCAGGGTTTTCGCATCTACCGGGCCAAACGCGGCTGAACTTTTTTGAAAAACAGCACTTGCCCAATCGGATTTGCCTAGGCAGAATCCGCTCCGTCCTAGGGGAGTAGTCTCCCGCGAGCGCCCTGCTCGCCCGGCATACGTCAACACACTTGGTCAGCAGACCATGGCGTATGCGGCCCAAGCGTCCACGCCGATGGTCGCTGGGTTTGACAAGACCTATGACACGCACACCTTACCCGGGGCGGGAAGGCTGTACGTGTCATAGCCGTGTCGACCCGCCCCCTTTAGGAAACCCTTGATGCTGGATTCTCTCCTCGTACCTACCGCCATCGTTGCGCTGGCCGAAATCGGCGACAAGACGCAATTGCTTGCACTCGTCCTGGCGGCTCGCTTTCGCAAGCCCTGGCCGATCATTGCCGGTATCGTGGCCGCGACCCTTGCCAACCATGCAGCCGCCGGTGCCGTGGGCGCGTGGGTCGGTAGTATGTTCTCGGACGCGGTGCTGCACTGGATCCTGGCCGCGAGCTTCGCCGCCACGGCGCTGTGGACCCTGGTTCCGGACAAGCTCGACGATGACGAAGCCAACCCTGCGCGCAAGTTCGGGCCGTTCCTGACCACGCTGATTGCGTTTTTCCTGGCGGAAATCGGTGACAAGACCCAGATCGCCACGGTGATGCTCGCCGCGCAATATCCAGAGCTGTGGCTGGTGATCATCGGCACCACCGTGGGCATGTTGATCGCCAACGTGCCGGTGGTCCTGGCGGGTAATTTTGCCGCCGAGAAACTGCCCCTGACCCTGATCCGCCGCCTGGCCGCCTCAGCCTTTTTCGTCCTGGCGCTCGTTGCGGTGTACAAGGCGATGCAGAGCAGTGGGTGGGTTTGACCCTGGCTGATGCAGGCTCTTGTGGCGACGGAGCTTGCTCCCGCTGGGCTGCATAGCAGCCCTTTGGGTTCTGTCTGATGCACTGCGCGGCAGATACATCCTGGGGTTGCTTCGCAACCCAGCGGGAGCAAGCTCCCTCGCCACATAAACCGAGATCAATGCAGGAGGCTGGTTACTTTTTAGCCTGCTGATACAACGGCATCACCTTCGGAATCGCCGCCTGCAACGAGGCAATCCGGCTGGTCGACGACGGGTGAGTGCTCATGAACTCGGGCGGCGCGCCCTCCGAAGCCTTGCTCATCTTGTTCCACAAGGTGATCGCAGCGTTCGGGTTGTAGCCGGCGCGAGCAGCCAGTTCGAGGCCGATCAGGTCGGCTTCGTTCTCGTTGCCGCGGCTGTTGGGCAAGGTCATGCCGTAGTTGGCGACGGTATCGGCCAGCGCCAGGCTGTCCTGACCCAAGCCGAACAAGGCACCGGCGCCCTGCTTGGCCATCTCGATGCCGTAGGCCTTGGACATCGCTTCGCGCCCGTGCTCGCGCAGGGCGTGGGCGATTTCATGGCCCATGACCGCAGCGATCTCGTCATCGGTCAGCTTCAGCGAATCGATCAACCCGGTGTAGAAAATGATCTTGCCGCCGGGGCCGCAGTTGGCGTTGAGCTCGTCGCTCTTGATCAGGTTCACTTCCCAATTCCACTGTGCCGAATCAGGACGGAACACCGGCGCCTGGGCAATCAATCGGTCGGCGATGGCCTGGACCCGCTTGGCCTCGCTGCTGGTCTTGTCCAGCACGCCCTGGGTGCTCGCCTCGCCCACGGTCTTCTGATAGGACTGGGCGTACATCTGGTTGACCTCATCGGTCGACAGCATGCTGAACATGTACTGCTTGCGTTCCACGCCCACGGCTCCGCCGCTGGTGGTATTGACCGACTGGCAACCGGCGAGCAGCAAAGCCGCGCTCAGAGCACTCACCATCAAAGTCTTGTTCATATAAATAGCTCCCTGGAAACGTGGGCGTATCCTATGCGCGGTTTTGTATCGGCGCCAGATACACACTTCGCAACTACAGGTTTTTCCGACAGATCCCACACGGTTCATTTGCGACACCCGTGGTTCTAAAACAGTCATCCGACGAACAGCGCCTCATGCCGCGCCTCAAAGACGCCGATACAAGCTTCAGACGTCATTCCCGCGTCCGGAGCCTTTATGAAATTCAGATCGATCCAGTCTTCCGTCGCCGCCCTGGCCGGTGCCATCGTGCTCAGCGTGGTCGGCGCCCTGGTGTTGTACGCACTGTTTGCCGGCGCTCGCACCCAGGAAATGGTGCAACAGCGCACGAAAGCGCAGTTTGAACAACTCATCGAGCAACGCCTCAGCGCCCTGGCGCGCACCCAGGCCAGCCAGATCCAACGGGAACTGGAAGCCCCACTGCAGCTCGCCAAGGGACTGGCCACAACGAACGCGCTGATGGGCATCAATGGCACGGACGGCAACCCGCAACTGAAAATTCCTCGCGAGCAGATGATCAGCCTGCTGCGCGAAACCGTGGTGCGTAATCCGAAAGTCCTCGGCGCGTATATCGCCTGGGAACCGAACGCCATCGACCACGACGATGCCAATTACGTCAACAGCCCGGTACTGGGCATGGAAACCAACGGGCGTTTCCTGCCGTGGTGGTTCCGCAATCAGGACGGCACCCTGGGCCTGGAAAAACTCGCCGACGTGACCGACCAGAAACTGCTGTCCACCGGCATCCGCGCCAGTGAGTACTACCTGTGTTCCCAGGACAGCAAGAAAGCCTGCGTGATCGACCCGGCGCCCTACCGCGTCGGCAGCACCATGACCATGCTCGCCTCGTTCATCGAACCGATCATGATCGATGGCAAGTTCCAGGGCATCGTCGGTGCCGACCTGTCGGTGAACTTCATCCAGGACATGCTGGTTGCCGCCGACGGCAAACTGTACAACGGCGCCGGGGAAATGGCCCTGCTTTCCAGCAACAACCGGTTCGTAGCGTTCACCAAGGACCCGAGCAAGCTGGGGGAAAAGGCCAGCGACCTGCTCGACGCCAGCGAACTGGACAATCTGGGCAAGCTCGGCGCCGGTGAAATGCGTTATGACATCGATGAAGCACGTGGGCACATCGAGGTGTACATGCCGTTCGGTATCGGCGAGACCAACGCCCGCTGGACACTGATGCTGCAGTTGCCGCTGAACGCAGTGATGGCCGATCTGCAAGCCCTGCAGAAAGACCTCAACGAACAGCGCGAGACCGACATCTTCGGCATGGCCATGGTGGGACTGGCGATTGCCGCTATCGGCCTGCTGGTGATCTGGCTGGTGGGCCACGGCATTGCCCGTCCGCTCAAGCAGATGGTGGCGATGCTCGATGACATTGCCCAGGGCGAAGGCGACCTGACCCGGCGTTTGGTGAGTGATCGCGCCGATGAACTGGGTGCGATTGCCAGGGGCTTCAACACCTTCCTGAGCAAGTTGCAGGGGATGATTACCCAAGTGGTGACGTCGGTGCAGAGTGTCAGCGATTCGTCGGAACACACCGCCGACATCGCGATTCGCACCAATCAGGGCGTGCACAAGCAGATGTCGGAGATCGATCAGGTTGCCACCGCTGTGCATGAAATGACCGCCACCGCCCAGGACGTGGCGCGCAACGCGACCCAGGCCGCCCAAGCCGCCAGTCATGCCGACCAGGCGGCCAGCCAGGGCATGCAGATCGTGCAGGACACCTCTACTTCCATCGGCGCCCTGGCTGTGGAAATCGGTCGGGCCGTCGGGGTGGTACAGAACCTGGCCAAGGACAGCGAGAACATCAACGCGATCCTGACGGCGATCCGCGGAATCGCCGAACAGACCAATCTGCTGGCGCTGAACGCGGCCATCGAAGCGGCCCGGGCCGGTGAACAGGGACGTGGGTTTGCGGTAGTGGCCGATGAAGTGCGCAACCTGGCACAGAAGACCCAGCAGGCCACGGAAGAAATCCAGTCGATGATCCAGCAGCTGCAACAGGGCACTCGGGACGTGGTGCGGGTCATGGAAGACAGCCAGCACCGCACCGATGAAAGCGTGCAGCGCGCGGCGAAAGCAGCCCAGGCGCTGGAGACGATCACCCAGGCTGTGTCGGTGATCAACGACATGAATACCCAGATCGCCAGCGCCGCCGAAGAGCAAAGCGCCGTGGCCGATGACATCAACCGCAACGTGATCAACATCGGCCAAGTGGCGAACGAAGTCGCCAGCGGCGCCGACGAATCCAGCGCCGCCAGCGCCGGGCTGACCAAACTGGCGGAACAGCAGCGGCGGTTGATCAATCAGTTCAGGGTTTGATCCGACGATGAGGCCCACTCAAGCCGGCGTCAGGCACTCCGGCCCATTGAGTTTCGGGTCGTTGATCAGGTTGGCCAGCACCCGTTCGCGCAGGGGCAGTGGTTCGCTTGCCAGCAGTCCTTGCAGGGCATGCAGGGGTGTTTCAGGATCGAGCCACAGGCGCTGGCCTGCGTCATCGAGGATCAATGGCCGGCGCTGTCCGGCTGCGGGCTGGGTGATGACGGCGGTGCTCAGCCAGACCTGTTCCTGCACCGGGTAGGCTTCCCAGATCGCCGCGAAAAATAGCGACGAACCTTCTCCCGGCGTCAGCCAGAACGGACGCTTGCGTGTGCCGCCGCGCCATTCGTAAAAGCCGTTGGCCGGCAGCAGGCAACGACGCAGTCGCAAGGCTTCGCGGAACATCGGCTGCTCGGCCACGGTTTCGGCCCGGGCATGGGCCGGCGTGCGGGACAGGTCGGTCAGCCACGGTGGCGTCAGGCCCCAGCGCGCCCGGGCCAATTCACGCTGGCCCTCGGCGTTGGCACGCAACATCAACACCGAATCGTTGGGCGAAATATTCCATTGGGCCTTCTGGTCGGCGGGGAAGCCGGGCAAGGCCGCGAAAGCGGGGTTCCAGCGAAACAGGGCATAACGTCCACACATGGGGCAACACGACTCTTATCGAACGGCCGCCAGCCTAGCAGACCAGCGTGCCGGGGTAACTGTCCGGTTCATCGCCGGGCAGCGGCAGCGCGGCATTGTACGCGGCGATGAGTTCCCGGGCGTATTGCGCCTGCTCGTCGTCCACCGCCAGCCCCAACAGGCCTTGCATCGGCAACTCGCCGGCGGCGCCCACCAGATCGCGCCCCACCAGATGTGCCGTGATGCCTTCACTGGCAAGCATGCCTTGGAGCAATTCGCCTTCCATCAGGTTTTCCAGTTCGTAAATGCGCCGCATGGAAATCCCCTCAGTCGTTCTCGCTGTAGACCTCGAGATGCCACTCCTCACCATGGACTTGCAGAACGAACGTGATCGGCCGGCAACACACCTGACAGTCCTCGATATAGGTCTGGTCGCCGCCGGACAGATCCACACTGGTCTCAACTTCTTCACCACAATAAGGGCAATCGTACAGGGCGGTTTCCAGCATCGCGGTCTCCCAAGTGACTTGTGCGTATAATCGCCGGTCTATTTGCAGGGCTATTTTCATCTGGCTTATCTTCCAGAGCAGGCCCTGTCATTTTTTTGATCGAACCTTTACTTACCCTAGCCGTTTCCAACAAGAGAGCATGATGGGCGAATTCGATGCCATCCGACCTTACGACGACAGCGAAGTCCCAGCGGTGCTGGCCCGGCTGCTCGGCGACAAGGCGTTTCTAGATATCCTCACCCACTTCCGCTTCCCGCGCCTGGCCGGCGCCCTCGGCTGGATGCTCAAACCTCTTATAGCGCAAAGATTGCGTCGTGAGTTCGCCGGCGTGACGTCTGTCGCGACTTTGCAGGATAAAGTCGAGTTTTACGTCGACCACACCATCGAGCGCGCCACCGATGGCGTGACCTACACCGGGGTGGAGCAATTCAAGTCCGGCAGTGCGTATCTGTTCATCGCCAACCACCGCGACATCGTGATGGACCCGGCCTTCGTCAACTACGCGGTGTACCACGCCGGCCTGCCGACCCCGCGCATCGCCATTGGCGACAACCTGCTGCAAAAGCCCTTTGTCAGCGACCTGATGCGCTTGAACAAAAGCTTTATCGTGCACCGTTCCCTCACTGGGCGGCGGGAGAAGCTGGCGGCGTACCAGTTGCTGTCGGCGTACATCAACCATTCGATCCGCAACGATTGCGCCTCGATCTGGATCGCCCAGGCCGAGGGCCGGGCCAAGGATGGCGACGACCGGACCGAGTCGGCGATCCTCAAGATGTTCCATATGAGCCGCAAGGATGAGCCGTTTGGCGAGGTCATCCGATCGCTGAACCTGACGCCGGTGTCCATCAGCTACGAATACGACCCTTGCGACCAGGCCAAGGCCCGGGAGTTGTACATCCGCGCCACCACCGGCACCTACACCAAGGCACCGGGCGAAGACGACGTGAGCATCGCCAAGGGCATCACCGGCTACAAGGGCCGGGTCCACGTGAACTTCGCCGCGCCTATCACCGAGCTGTTCGAAGACACCAAGCAACTGGCGGTGGAAATGGACCGGCAGATTCTCGGCGGCTATCGCCTGTTCCCGGTGCACTACCTGGCCTACGCCCAATGGGCCGATGCCGACCCGCAACTGCAAGTGCCCACGGCCGCCGAGGTGTTTGGCGCCGAGGAACTGGCCAAGGCCGAGCAGGAATGGCAACGCCGGCTGGACGCGTGCCCGCCGGAACACCGGCCCTTCCTGGTGTTGCAGTACGCGACGCCGGTGCGTAATCAGTATCGGGTCAAGGCGGGGTTGGCGTTGTAAGGCAGAGCGCGTTTTCCCTCAGGAAAGCACGACACCTATGGCGAGGGAGCTTGCTGTGGCGAGGGGATTCATCCCCGCTGGGCTGCGCAGCAGCCCCCAGGATTCTTGCCTATCCAAGCCTGGCGAGTGCTTTGCACTCGAACGGGGATAAATCCCCTCGCCACAGATAAATCCCTTTGCTACAGATGATGCCTACATCAATAACCAGATCAGCGAATCTGCGTACTGATCCAGGACACCAGCAAAGCCAACGCCAGGCAGCCAAAACCGAACCGGTAGAAGAAGCGGTTCATGCGCTGGGTGGCGAGATCCAGCAGCGCTTCGAACCGCTCATTGCCGTCGCGATTGCGCGCTTCGAGGCAGGCCCGGGCCCTTTGCTCACGGCGGCGCGTCGCATGCAGCACCCAGCCGCCGGGGCAGGCGAACAGCAGCGCCAGCAGGTTGACCAGTTTTGCGGGGTGGTTGGCGAACAGCGCAAGCAGTTGCAGCGACATCAAGAACCTCAAGAAACACGACTGACGAACAGGGCGCGGATTCTACCGAAAGGCCGCGGTTCTGCCCTGTTTTTTCCGACCGGTAACAATGCGAAGAGAGGACGACTGGAGCCTTTGTGGCGAGGGTGCCAATCAAGCCGGAATAAATCCATCCGTCACGATTTTGTCATCTGAGCAGGCCACTCTGTCGCCCGTCAAAACCTGCACGGACCCCATCATGCTGCACGCCGAAAACCAGGATCGTCTCTATCTCATCAGCCCGAGCGAGGAACAGCAGAACCTTGTGGGCAGCCTGTCCTTCAATGTCCAGGACCGGCATTGGCTGGTCTACTGCGCCCTCGGCGGGCATCAACACGCCGACCTGCCCGAGGCCGACCTGCTGACGGGGATCAGTGTGTTGGAGTTGTATTCACAGGCTGCCTGAAACCGCGCCCCTGAAACAACTGTGGGAGCGAGCTTGCTCGCGATAGCGTCCGCACACCAACACATCTGTTGCCTGACAGACCGCTATCGCGAGCAAGCTCGCTCCCACAGTGGGGAATGGGTTTACGCTTATTCCGCCAACACCTGCCCAATGGTCGGATCCTTGAACAACCGGGTCAGGGCGTCGCTCAATACGTCGCTGACCAGCTTGGTATTGGTGTCCTGGTTCGGCGCCATGCCGAAGCGCTGGTCCAGCGAAGCGCCGTAGCGACCGCTGTAGCGGCGGTTGGCGTTCTGCACGTCGGAGCGGAAGGTCGCGCCGATGGTCGCTTCGGTGACGTACATGCCTTCCTTGGGCGACTGGTACTTGAGCTCGGCCAGGGTCACGGTCAGTTGGGGCGCGTTCAAGGCGTTTGCAGTGGGCGTGAAGCCCAGCAGGCGTACCGCAGCTTCTGCCTGGGCCTGCAACTTAGGCAGGATCTGCGCGCCTTGCACCGTGATCACACTGGTTTCCGGGTACAGGCCGCCGCGGGTGCCCAGGGTCGGCGAAGGACGACCGTCCACCACGCGCACCACCACTGGCTGGCCACGACCCACCGGTGCCAGTTGGGCATTGAGCTTGGGCTCCGGGTTAAGTTGTTGCGGGCTGTGGGCGCAGCCGACGAGGGTCAGACTGGTCACAGCGATCAAACCGAACAACAGGCGTTGCAACATGCTCTTCTCTCCAGAATCGGGCACAAACAGGCCGGCAGTATAGCGGTGGGCCATCGCGGGGAACCAGCACCCCACGATGAATACTGAAATGTCTGACAGAACCCGCGAGGGGCGGTTCCTGTCACCCCCGCTGTCACCCCATTGTCACGCTCCTTACACCGGCATGTCATGGCCCGCTGTCAGGCTTGAACACAAGCTCCCTGACCCGGTATCCGATCATGCGCTTTCTTATTTCTCTGTTCACCCCACGCCCGCATCACCGCAGCTTCGCCCTGCTGGACGGCAATGGCCGCTGCCAGGCTTTCAAGCAGTGCAGCCTGCAGCCGATGGGCGAGGGTTGGGTGGAAATCGAAGAGATCCGCCTCAACTGGCTGCACCAGCCATTGCCGGCCAGCGCTCGCGTGCAACCGCTCCGGGCCCGTGCGCGCAACCGGCAACTGTTGACCATCTGACCGGACGGCTAATAAAAGTCATTAAACACGACCATTTCCCTGCGTTTCTTCGATACAATCTCCCCCCGATTATAAGGACGTCTCCTGATCGGGCCTCGCAACGCCGCCGATACGCTGGTATTGGCACCCCGCACCGCCCACAGAGAGCCGCCCACACAGATCGAGTGAAGCTGGCGCGCTTGCTGTTCTTCAGGCAAATCACCACTTTTCGCGAATCTGCAGAGCTGTCATTACGCTCGGTCACTGAGCTGTCTGCCCGTTTTGCCTGTCATGTATTACATGGGGGCAACCAAACCGGGCGCAGTGCCAGGCTGGGACAGCCCTTTTTTGAGGTTCACGTCTTCAAAAGAGCGTGAAAAAAACGGGTTTTCACAACTTCACAAGAGTGTGGCGAGCAAATGAAGAGTTTTGCGTCTGAACAAGCACCATCAGCGTCTGGAACAGCCCAACGACACAGGATCGGCTATCGCTCAAGAACCGCCGCCTGAAGCCTGTCCGCTACGGATTTGGTTGCACGAACGGATGTCTCGGCCATAAGTCGAATTGCCCGCCCGGCGCTTAAGTGAGTTCATAGGACGCTTGAGGCCAGGCTGCATGCATCCGCAGTAGTTGCGAAAAATTGCGAAGATTCGGACATGGCGATCCTGGCCATGGGTACCTGGGGCGCAACCGACCTGCCCCGCCACTCCTGGCCGCTATGCCGACAATTTGGTGCTGCAGATTTTGGAGACGCGTTAAATGGCGCATAACGAAGCAGTCGATGTAGTTCTGGTAGGGGCCGGCATCATGAGTGCCACCCTGGCCGTACTGCTCAAGGAGCTCGACCCCGCGATTTCGCTGGAAGTCGTCGAGCTGATGGATTCCGGTGCCGCGGAGAGTTCCAACCCCTGGAACAACGCCGGTACCGGCCACGCCGGGCTGTGTGAGCTCAATTACACGCCCCAGGCCGCCGACGGCAGTATCGACATCAAGAAAGCCGTGCATATCAACACCCAGTTCGAGGTGTCGAAGCAGTTCTGGACGTACCTGACCAAAAAAGGCACGTTCGGCTCCTCCAAGTCCTTCATTGCCCCGGTACCGCACCTGAGCTTCGTGCAAGGTGAGAAAGGCGTGGCGTTCCTCAAGAAACGCTTCGAGCTTTTGAGCAAGCATCATGCCTTCGCCGACATGGAATACACCGAAGACAAAGGCAAGATGGCCGAATGGATGCCGCTGATGATGCCAGGCCGGCCGGCTGACGAAGTCATTGCCGCCACCCGCGTCATGAACGGCACCGACGTCAACTTCGGTGCCCTGACCAACCAGCTGCTCAAGCACCTGGGCAGCGCTCCGGACACCCAGATCAAGTACTGCAAGCGCGTCACCGGTCTCAAGCGCAACGGCAACGGCTGGACCGTGAGCATCAAGGACGTCAATTCCGGCAGCACCCGCGAAGTCGACGCCAAGTTCGTCTTCCTCGGCGCTGGCGGTGCGGCGTTGCCGTTGCTGCAAGCCTCGGGCATCGAGGAAAGCAAGGGCTTCGGCGGCTTCCCGGTCAGCGGCCAGTGGCTGCGTTGCGACAATCCGGAAGTGGTCAAGCATCACCAGGCCAAGGTCTACAGCCAGGCCGCCGTCGGTTCGCCGCCCATGTCGGTGCCGCACCTGGACACCCGCGTGGTCGATGGCAAGAAATCCCTGCTGTTCGGGCCATACGCCGGTTTCACCACCAAGTTCCTCAAGCACGGCTCGCTCATGGACCTGCCGCTGTCGGTACGCGCCGGCAACATCGGTCCGATGCTGGCCGTGGCCCGGGACAACATGGACCTGACCAAGTACCTGATCAGCGAAGTGATGCAGTCCATGGAGCAGCGCCTGGAATCCCTGCGTCGCTTCTACCCCGAGGCAAAAGCCGAGGACTGGCGCCTGGAAGTGGCCGGCCAACGGGTGCAGATCATCAAGAAAGACCCGAAGAAAGGCGGCGTATTGCAGTTCGGCACCGAACTGGTGGCAGCCAAGGACGGCAGCCTCGCCGCCCTGCTCGGCGCATCGCCTGGCGCTTCGGTGACCGTGTCGATCATGCTGGACCTGATCGAGCGCTGCTTCCCGGACAAGGCCAAGGGTGAGTGGGCGGCCAAGCTCGCAGAAATCTTCCCGGCCCGGGAAAAAGTCCTGGAGACCGACGCAGCGCTGTATCGCAAGGTCAACGCGCAGAACAACGTCGCGCTGGAACTGGTTGAAGAAAGCAACGAGACCCAAAGCTACGCTTGATTTGGGCTATATAAAAAACGCCCCGCTCTTTCCTGGAGCGGGGCGTTTTTTTTCGTCCGGGCAACGGCTGATCCTCGGGATCAAGCCTTTAGAAGCGATCAGCCTCGCGCCTTGTTGAACAGCTCGATGTATTCCTCGGCGTTGCGCTGGTCCTGGATCAGCGCGACAAAATCGTTACCTTTTTCATCCTTGCCATTGAGGTCGTAGCCGGCCTCGACGAAGAACGTCAGGAACCGCTCGAAATCGTCGACCCGCAGGCCACGATAACCCTTGATCAGTTTGTGCAACGACGGCGACGTGGCATCGACCGGTTCGAAATTGAGGAACAGCTTGATCTGTTCGTCGCCAATCTCGTCGCCAATCACTTGTTTCTTGTCTTTACGCATTGCCGGCTCCAGCTTGCACAATTCACGGGGCGGGCAGTTTACCCCCGCCAGGCGTCGCGGCTCAACGCGGGCGTTCGGCGCCGGTGTGCAGGTCGGCCCAGATATGGCCATTGGCGTAGGTCAGGAACTGCACATAGACCGTGTTATTGCGCAACAGATCGATCACCACCCGGTACTGGGCCTGTGGATAAGACAGGGTCAGGGTCTTGCTCGCCTCGTCGAACATCGGCTTCTTCAGGCTTTTGCTCTCGCCGTCGAAGTTAAGGATGACCTGGCTGATGGTGGCGCCTTTGTTCAGCGCCTTGCCTTTCAGACGCACCAGCAACGGTGACGTAACCGGTATTGGCTGCTGGTTGGATTGACGCTGGTTGCCCAGCACCACCGAATACTCGGTCACTTGCAGCAACTGCTGCTGTTCGGGCTGCTCCTGGCGCACCGTCAGTTCATCGGGCGGCAGGAACTGGCTGTGCATCGGCGCGGCTTCGGCTGTCAGGGTCAGGCTCGATAACAACAGCAAGGCGGCGCAGCGGCGGGGCGATACACTCATGACAGGCTCCAGAGTCTTGGCCGGGCACTCTAGCATGGGCGCGCGGAGTAAAAATAATCGTCTTGGATCAATACCTGAGGGCTGCGAGGGCGGCATACTCAGAAGGCCATCATTGCGAAAATAAATGGTGATGGCTTTTGTGGCGAGGGAGCTTGCTCCCGCTGGGTGGCGAAGCCGCCCCAAAATGGCTTGACGCAATTCTCCAGACTGAACGCATCAGGCTTTTTACGACGGCTGCGCCGCCGAGCGGGAGCAAGCTCCCTCGCCACAGGTCGAGCGTCTGCCCAACCTTTGTGTGGAGTGCCCATGTCCTTCTCCTCCCCGCCGCTGTTTGCCGCTTTTCGCCAGTCCTGGCGCGCTGGTTATACCCTGGAGCGCCTGCGGGGCGATCTGGTGGCCGGGCTGACCGTCGGCATTATTGCCATTCCTCTGGCCATGGCCCTGGCGATTGCAGTCGGCGTGCCGCCGCAGCACGGCTTGTACACGGTGCTGGTGGCCGCGCCGCTGATTGCCCTCACCGGCGGTTCGCGCTTCAACGTGAGCGGGCCGACGGCGGCGTTCGTGGTGATCCTGCTGCCGATCACCCAGCAATATGGCCTGGGCGGTCTGCTGCTGTGCACGATGCTCGCCGGGCTGATTCTGATCGCCCTCGGGCTGATGCGGGCCGGACGGTTGATCCAGTACATCCCTTACCCGGTGATCCTGGGCTTCACCGCCGGGATCGGCGTGGTCATCGCCACGTTGCAATTGAAGGACCTGCTCGGTTTAAGTACCGCAGGCCAGGCCCAGCATTACATCGAACAGTTGGGCGCGTTGATCGTAGCGTTGCCCAGCGCTCGATTGGGCGATGGCATCGTCGGCATCACCTGCCTGGCGGTGCTGATTGCCTGGCCGCGCTGGGTCCCGCGCGTTCCGGGACATCTGGTCGCGCTGTTGGTCGGGGCGCTGTTGGGCGTAGTGCTGGAACTCGCTGACTGGCCAATCGCGACGCTGGGCGAACGCTTCAGCTATATGGTCGATGGCGTCAGCCACCCTGGTATTCCGCCGTTCTTGCCGACCTTCGACTGGCCATGGAATCTGCCAGATAGCAGTGGCCGGACACTGCAGCTTTCCCACGACCTGATCCGCCAGTTGATGGCGCCCGCGTTCGCGATCGCCATGCTCGGCGCCATCGAATCACTGTTGTGCGCCGTGGTGGCCGATGGCATGACCGGAAGCAAGCACGACCCCAACGCCGAGCTGATCGGCCAGGGCCTGGGCAACCTGGTGGCGCCGTTGTTCGGTGGCATCACCGCCACCGCCGCGATTGCCCGCAGCGCCACCAACGTACGCAGCGGCGCGTCTTCGCCGCTGGCTGCGATCATTCACAGCCTCGTGGTGCTGCTGGCAATGTTGCTGCTCGCGCCGCTGTTCAGCTACCTGCCTATGGCAGCGCTGGCCGCGTTACTGGTCATGGTCGCCTGGAACATGAGCGAAGCCGGGCATGTGCTGCACACCCTGCGCATCGCCCCGCGCAGCGATGTGCTGGTGTTGCTGACCTGCTTGAGCCTCACGGTGCTGTTCGACATGGTGCTGGCCGTTGCCGTCGGTCTGTTGCTGGCTGCCGGGCTGTTCATCAAGCGCATGAGCGAACTGACCGACAGCGCCGAACTGCCGCGCCATTTCCATCAGGCCCTGTTGGAGATGCCCGAACACGTTCGCTGCTATGGCATCCGCGGCCCGCTGTTTTTCGGCGCGGCCGAAAAGGCCCTGGACGTGCTGCGTCGCTTCGATCCTGGCGTGCGGGTGGTCGTGGTGGAAATGAGCGCCGTGCCGATGCTGGACATGACCGCGCTGGCCGCGTTTGACAACATCCTGAAGGATTATCGCAAGCAAGGCATCGGCCTGATCCTGGTGGCGACCGCACCACGGGTACGCCTGAAACTGCGCCGCGCCGGTATTCATCGCGAGCAACGTCAACTGGCGTATGTGCAGACCTTGGAGCAGGCACGGGTCAAGAGTGAGCAGTGGTTGGCGGCTGGCACCACCCACTCAAGACTTGCTTGAGCCCGTGGCGAGGGAGCTTGCTCCCGCTGGGACGGTCCGACGCCTCGGGCGCAGCAGCCCCAATTGCAGATGGGTGCTACGCACCCAAGCGGGAGCAAGCTCCCTCGCCACGGGACTGTGTAGCCCTTCCAAACAGTGATCAGTCGAACTGCGCGCGCATCCAGGCGTGGTACTCGGCCACGCCCGCCTCGCCTTCGCGGGGTGCCCAATGGGCCAGTTCACCTTCACCCACGGGACGATAAGGCCCGGCCTTGCATTCGAACATCATGCTGTCGGCCTGCAGCACCACCAGGCTGTGATACACCCCGGCCGGAATGTCGATACCAAGGCAATCGCCCCCGGCCTGCAGAATGCGCTTGTCCATCACCGCACCGGCCTCGTCAAAGATCAACACGCCCAATCGCCCCCTGAGCACCAGCAAGGTTTCGGCCTTGTCGGCGCCCAGGTGCCGGTGCGGCGCAACGTAAGTGGCAGGTTGCAAACCGACAGCCATGCGATGGCACGCCTCGTCCATCCGGTGGAAATTGTGATGTTGTCGCTGGCGAGGATTGGCCGCGGCTTTCCCGGCCAATTCTTCGAACAGCGTCTCATCCAGAAAGGCCGGCGAGGTCAAAATTACATGCCTTTGACGGCGAAAATACCATTGGCGTTGCGCCAGTAGCCTTTGTAGTCCATGCCATAGCCGAAGATGTAGCGGTCAACGCACGGCAGCCCGACGAAATCGGCCTTCAGGTCAGGCCGCGCCTTGCGGTCGTGGTCCTTGTCGATCAGCACGGCGGTGTGCACCGCACGGGCGCCGGCGTGTTTGCAGAAGTCGATGATCGCGCCCAGGGTGTGACCTTCATCGAGGATGTCATCGATGATCAACACGTCGCGGTCGATGAACGAGACTTCCGGCTTGGCTTTCCAGAACAGGTCGCCGCCGCTGGTTTCGTTGCGATAGCGGGTGGCGTGCAGGTAGGACGCTTCCAACGGGAAGTTCAGATAGGTCAACAGCTTGCCGGAGAAGATCAGCCCACCGTTCATCACACAGAACACCACCGGGTTGGCATCGGCCAATTGCTCGTTGATCTGCGCGCCGACACGGGCGATGGCCGCTTCGACTTCGGCTTCGCTATAAAGGCAGTCAGCCTCGCGCATGATTTGACGGATATGCTCGAGATCAGCGGACATGGCGCTCTCCAAGGGAGGTTGAGGGGTGGGACAGGTTTGGAAAAGCGGGCAAAGGTACGCATCCCGCCCGGCCAGATCAAGCGTTTGTGGACTAACGTTCTGTATTGTCTATAGGACAACACCCTCGGATAGATTAATCTAGGCCGGTTTTTTTGCCCGCCGCCGGAGCCTTGCCCATGCCCATCCTCGAGATTCGCCACCCGCTGATCAGACACAAACTCGGCCTGATGCGCCGCGCCGACATCAGCACGAAGAATTTCCGCGAGCTCGCCCAGGAAGTCGGTGCCCTGCTCACCTACGAAGCCACCAAGGACCTGCCGCTGGAAACCTACAGTATCGATGGCTGGGCCGGTGCGGTCCAGGTCGAGAAAATCGCTGGCAAGAAGATCACCGTGGTGCCGATCCTGCGTGCCGGCATCGGCATGCTAGAAGGCGTGTTGAGCCTGATCCCGGGCGCCAAGGTCAGCGCCGTGGGCGTGGCCCGTAACGAAGAGACGCTGCAAGCGCATACCTACCTGGAAAAACTCGTCCCGGAAATCGACGAGCGCCTGGCGATGATCATCGACCCGATGCTCGCCACCGGCAGTTCCATGGTCGCCACCATCGATTTGCTGAAAAAAGCCGGCTGCCGGGACATTCGTGCCATGGTGCTGGTGGCGGCGCCCGAAGGCATCAAGGCCGTACAGGACGCGCATCCGGACGTGACCATCTACACCGCTTCGATCGATGAAAAACTCAACGAGCACGGCTACATCATTCCGGGCCTGGGCGATGCCGGCGACAAGATCTTCGGCACCAAGCAGAAGGACGCCTGAGCATGCAGGATGAGTTCAACGATCCGCTCTGGCGCCAGGTGCTGTCCGGCGCGCAGATGTTGTTCGTGGCTTTCGGCGCGCTGGTGCTGATGCCATTGATCACTGGCCTGGACCCGAACGTCGCGCTGTTCACGGCGGGCCTGGGCACGATCCTGTTCCAGATCGTCACCGGGCGTCAGGTGCCGGTGTTCCTGGCGTCGAGCTTTGCCTTCATCACCCCGATCATCCTCGCCAAGGGCCAGTTCGGCCTGGCGGCGACCATGGGCGGCGTGATGGCAGCCGGTTTCGTCTACACCTTCCTGGGCCTTGCGGTGAAGATCAAGGGCACCGGGTTCATCGACCGCTTGCTGCCACCAGTGGTCATTGGCCCGGTGATCATTTCCATTGGCCTGGCGATGGCGCCGATTGCCGCGAACATGGCGATGGGCAAGGCCGGTGACGGCACCGAGCTGATTCATTATCAGACCGCGATGATGATTTCCATGCCGGCCCTGCTCACCACGCTGATCGTCGCGGTGTTCGGCAAAGGCATTTTCCGCCTGGTGCCAATCATTTCCGGGGTGCTGGTGGGCTTCGCCATGGCGTTTTTCTTCGGCGTGGTCGACACCGGGAAAATCGCCGCCGCGCCGTGGTTCGCCCTGCCGAACTTTACCGCGCCGGCGTTCAACTGGCAGGCGATCCTGTTCATTGTGCCCGTGGCCTTGGCACCAGCGATCGAGCACATCGGCGGTGTGATTGCCGTGGGCAGCGTGACCGGTCGCGACTACCTGAAGAAACCCGGCCTGCATCGCACCCTGTTCGGTGACGGCCTCGCCACCACCGCCGCCGGGCTGTTCGGCGGCCCGCCCAACACCACCTACGCCGAAGTCACCGGCGCGGTGATGCTGACCAAGAACTACAACCCGAAAATCATGACCTGGGCGGCGATCTTCGCCATCGCCCTGGCGTTCATCGGCAAGTTCGGCGCGCTGCTGCAAAGCATCCCGGTGCCGGTGATGGGCGGGATCCTGTGCCTGTTGTTCGGTTCGATCGCCGCGGTGGGGATGAACACCCTGATCCGCCACAAGATCGACCTCGGCGAGGCGCGCAACCTGGTGATCGTTTCGGTGACGCTGGTGTTCGGCATCGGCGGCGTGCTGGTCGGCACCGGCACCGGCCCGGACGACTTCGGCCTCAAGGGCATCGCCTTGTGTGCGGTGGTGGCGATTGCGTTGAACCTGATCCTGCCGGGCAATGACGGCTGGAAGCAGAAGAAGGTGGATGAGCCGCTGATCTGATACAAGCTTGAGACTTGATGTTGTCTGTTGGATAGCTATCGCGAGCAGGCTCGCTCCCACAGGGGATCTTTGGTGGATACAATTTTTTGATCACCGCAGATCCAGTGTGGGAGCGAGCCTGCTCGCGATGAGGCCCTCAACCTTTACAAAGCAACCGGCGCCCGCCCACACAACCTGCTCAATGCCTCAGCCCACTGCGGCTGATCATTGAGGCACGGCACCAGCACCAACTCCTTACCGCCCGCCGCCAGGAATTGTTCGCGGCCACGGTCGCCGATTTCTTCCAGGGTTTCGATGCAGTCCGCGACGAACGCCGGGCACATCACCAAGACTTTCTTCACACCGCTTTTGCCCAGTTCTTCCAGGCGCGCTTCGGTATAGGGTTCGATCCACTTGGCGCGGCCCAGCCGGGACTGGAACGACACTGACCATTGCTCGTCCTTGAGCCCCATGCGCTGGGCGAACAGCTCGGCGGTGCGAATGCATTGGGCGCGGTAACAGGTGGCGATGACCTCCGGCGGCGCGTTCTTGCAGCAGTCGGCATCCTTGAAGCAATGAAACCCCGTCGGATCGAGCTTGGTCAGGTGCCGCTCCGGCAGGCCATGGAAACTCAACAACAGATGATCGAAGTCCTGAATCAGGTACGGCCTGGCACTGGCCACCAGGGCGTCGAGGTATTCCGGCTGGTCGTAGAACGGTTGGAGAATCGAAAACTGCACGTCGAGCTTCTTTTCCCGCACTACCCGCTTGGCTTCTTCGATCACCGTGGTGGTGGTGCTGTCGGCGAACTGCGGGTACAGCGGCGCCAGGGTGATCTTCTTATGGCCCTGGCTCGCCAGGCGCACCAACGTCGACTCGATCGACGGCTCGCCGTAACGCATCGCCAGTTCCACCGGACCCTGAGTCCATTGCGCGGTCATGGCCTGTTGCAAACGGCGACTGAGCACCACCAGCGGCGAGCCCTCTTCCCACCAGATCGAGGCGTAGGCGTGGGCTGACTGTTCGGGACGCTTGATCAGGATCAGTGACACCAACAGCCGCCGCACCGGCCATGGCAGGTCGATGACATACGGATCCATCAGGAATTGATTGAGGTAGCGGCGCACATCGGCCACCGAGGTGGAGGCAGGCGAACCCAGGTTTACCAGAAGCAACGCGTGATCGGTCATGCAACGTCCTATTTCAGAAGCGGCTGGACAAGTCGTCCAGGGCCGCGGGCAAATCAGTGAAACGGAAGGTAAAACCCGCCGCCTGCAATCGGGCCGGTGTGGCGCGCTGGCCCCCCAGCAACAGCAATGACAGTTCTCCCAGCGCGACCTTCAGCACAAGTTCCGGCATCGGCACCACGGCCGGCCGATGCAGCACTCGTCCCAGGGCCTTGGCGAAATCGCGGTTGCGCACCGGGTTCGGCGCGCAGGCATTATAGGGACCGCTGGCCTCATCGCGGTGCAGAAGAAAATCAATCAGGGCAATTTGATCGTCGATGTGAACCCAAGGCATCCACTGCCGACCATTGCCGATACGCCCGCCCAGCGCCAGTTTGAAGGGCGGCAGCAGCCGCGACAAAATACCGCCCTCGGCGGACAGGACCAGACCGGTGCGCACCAGCACCACTCGTATGCCCATGGCCTCGGCCCGCTGTGCGGTTTCTTCCCAGGCGATGCACAACTGGCTGGCGAAATCCTCGCTGACCGGACCCGACGCTTCGGTCAGCTCTCTCTCACCCCCATCGCCATACCAACCCACTGCCGAGCCAGAGATCAACACCCCTGGTTTCTGCTCGCAGCGCTCCAGCCATGCCAACAGCACTTCTGTCAGGGTGACGCGGCTGCTCCACAACAGCATCTTGCGTTTGTGGGTCCAGGGGCGGTCGCCAATCGGGGCGCCGGCCAGGTTGATTACCGCGTCCACCGGCTCGGTAATCTCGTCGAGCTTGGCGACGGCCCGCACCTGCGCTCCGCAGATTTTAGCGACCTCGGTCGGACGCCGACTCCATACTGTCAGGCGATGGCCCTGCCCCAACCAGAGCCTGCAGAGTTGCCTTCCGATCAAACCAGTACCGCCGGTCAGCAATATGTGCATGAGTTGTTTCTCCTATCGCGTTTTACCCAGCCCACTAGTCTATTTTTATAAGCAGGGATTTTTCGTATCGGGCAGGGTCTGTGATTAAACAATAGGACAACCTGCTCAAGCGCGAACGGTAAAACTTATACCAAAAGCCAAGATTGTACAGGTTTAAACGACGGCGTAGTCTGTACAGAAAGGTAAACGAGGCCCTCATGACTGTACCCATCGCAATCATCGGCACCGGCATCGCCGGACTATCAGCCGCCCAGGCCCTGACGGAGGCCGGGCATGTCGTTCAACTCTTCGATAAAAGCCATGGCAGCGGCGGACGCATGTCCAGCAAGCGCAGCGATGCCGGCGCGCTGGACATGGGCGCCCAGTATTTCACTGCCCGTGACCGGCGCTTCGTCACCGAGGTCCAGCGCTGGCAGGCCAATGGCTGGGCTGCGGAATGGAACCCGCTGCTGTACAACTTCCAGGGCGGACAACTGAGCCCATCGCCGGACGAGCAGACCCGCTGGGTCGGCACGCCGCGCATGAGTGCGATCACCCGCGCCTTGCTCGGCAAGCTGCAGGTGCAGTTTTCCTGCCGGATCACCGAGGTGTATCGCGGCCAGGAACACTGGCATTTGCAGGACGCCGAAGGCTTCACCCACGGCCCTTTCGGCCAGGTGGTGATCGCCACGCCCGCACCCCAGGCCACTGCCTTGCTGGCGGCCGTACCGAAGCTGGCCGGGGTGGCCGCCGGGGTGAAGATGGACCCGACCTGGGCGGTGGCCCTGGCGTTCGAGAAGCCGCTGGACACGCCTATGGAAGGCTGCTTCGTGCAGGACAGTCCACTCGATTGGCTGGCCCTCAACCGCAGCAAACCGGGACGCGACAGCAAGCTCGACACCTGGGTGCTGCACGCCACCAGCGACTGGAGCCGGCAACATATCGACCTGTCCAAGGAGGCAGTGATCGAACACCTGCATGGCGCCTTCGCCGAGTTGCTGCACAGTGCAATGCCGGCCCCCAGCTTCAGCGTGGCCCATCGCTGGCTCTATGCCCGCCCGGCCGGCAGCCATGAATGGGGCGCCCTCGCCGATGCCGACCTGGGAATGTACGTGTGCGGCGACTGGTGCCTGTCTGGCCGCGTCGAAGGTGCCTGGCTCAGTGGCCAGGAAGCTGCCCGCCGTTTGCACGCCAGCCTGCAATAAATCGCGTCATCCTGCGCCACCCGCTGCTGTCGAAAGAGACAGCAGCTCCATCCGCAAGAACACAATTGCGACGCGCCGTCCTGCGGTTCTTGTACAAACCGGTTGACTTGCACGACTGCGTATCTATGATGGAAATATTGTACATAAATTTATATTTGTACAGGTTTAAGCCATCAGAGGTCGCCATGCCCCACGAAGCCGCCAAACCCAGAATCGCCATCAGCGCTTGCCTGATGGGCGCCGAAGTTCGCTTCAACGGCGGGCATAAGCAATCGCCGCTGTGCAGCCGGACCCTGGTCGACTACTTCGATTTCGTGTCGGTGTGCCCCGAGGTCGCCATTGGCCTGGGCATTCCACGGGAGCCGATCCGCCTGGTGGGCGATCCTGACAATCCCGCAGCGCTCGGCACGGTGGATCGCGACCTCGACGTGACGCAGCCGCTGGCCGATTACGGGCAGCAGATGGCCGCAGAACTGGACGACATCTGCGGCTACATTTTCATGCAAAAGTCGCCCTCCTGCGGCTTGGAAAGGGTCAAGGTCTACCGCCCCAACGGCGCACCACAGGACGGCGGCGGGCGCGGGATCTATGCCAGGGCTTTTTGCGAACGCCACCCCGAGCTGCCGGTGGAAGAAGACGGTCGCCTCAACGACCCGGTGCTGCGGGAAAACTTCCTGACCCGGGTCTTCGTCTACGCCGCCTGGCAACCCTTGCGCCGCAAAGGGCTGACCCGGCGCGACCTGATCGACTTCCACTCACGCTATAAATACTTGCTGATGGCCCATAACCCGGTGCAATACAAAGTACTGGGCGCCATGCTGGGCGAGATGGGCAAGGCCGATCCCAACGAGCTGGGCCCTCGCTATTTCAGCGCACTGATGGCGGCCCTGAAAAAGTGTGCGACCCGGCGCACCCACACCAATGTCTTGCAACACCTGAGCGGCTACCTCAAGCGCGCCATCGGCAGCGAAGACAAGCAGGAAGTGCAGCACCTGATCGGCCAGTATCGCCAGGGCATCGTGCCGCTGGTAGTACCATTGACGCTGCTCAAGCATCACCTGCGCCTGCACCCCGATCCGTATCTGGCGCAGCAGGCCTACCTGCAACCGCATCCGGAAAACCTCAGCCTGCGAAACGCCATCTGATGAAGCGCGAAGCCGATTCCAGCGCCAGCGAAGACCTGGGTGCCGACTTTGCCAAGGCCCTGGAGCAAGGCTGGCTGCCGATCCGCGAGGTCGCCCGGCAAACCGGGGTCAACGCCATCACACTGCGCGCTTGGGAACGCCGGTACGGCTTGATCGTGCCGCACCGTACGCCCAAGGGCCACCGCTTGTTCAATGCCGAACACGTGCAACGGATCCAGGCCATTCTGACCTGGATCAATCGCGGGATGGCGGTGAGCAAGATCAAGCCTCTGCTCGACACAGCGCAACCGCTTGCCGAACCACTGCAGGACGACTGGCAGCGCCAACGTCATGCCCTGATGCTGGCGGTGACGCAACTGGCCGAGCGTCAGATCGATGAGTTGGTTAACCAGGCAATGGCCCTGTACCCGCCGCGGACCGTGTGCGAGCAGTTGCTGCTGCCCTTGCTCGCCGAGCTACAGATGCGTTGGCAAGGTCAGTTTGGTGCGCAACTGGAACGGGTCTTTCTGTATTCCTGGCTGCGCAGCAAATTCGGCAGTCGGATCTACCACAACAATCGCCAACTGCGCGGTGCGCCGTTGCTGTTGATCAATCACTCGGACAGCGCCCCCGAACCGTATTTGTGGCTCACGGCGTGGCTGGCCAGCAGCGCCGATTGTCCGGTGGAAGTGTTCGACGGGCCGGTGCCGGCGGGCGAACTGGCCCTGGCAGTGGAGCGGCTAAAGGCGCGCGCCGTGCTGTTGTATGCCAGCAATGCGCTCAACCTGTCGCAACTGCCCAAGCTGCTGGGCGCCATCGACTGCCCGATCATCATCGCCGGACCGGCCGCGTCGATTCACCACGCCCGGTTATCCACAGGCGTTTCGATGATTGATGTGTCTTGGGCCGAAGACCCGCTATCCGCGCACCGTGAACTGAGTCGTAGAGAAATCATTTGATGGAAAACAGCCTGCAATTGATCTGGCTTCGCAGCGACCTGCGCGTGCACGACAACACCGCCCTGGCGGCTGCCGCCGCGCGCGGGCCTTGCGTCGCGGTGTACCTGACCAGCCCGGCGCAATGGCGCGCCCATGACGACGCGCCCTGCAAGATCGACTTCTGGTTACGCAACCTTGCGACGTTGAGCGCAGCTTTGGGCGAACTGAACATCCCGCTGCTGATCCGCGATGCGGCGCACTGGAGCCAGGCACCGCACGTGCTGCTGACGCTGTGTCGCGAACTGAAAATCAGCGCCGTTCACCTCAACGAAGAGTACGGCGTGAACGAGAGCCTTCGCGATACCGAGGTGGCTCGAACGATGAAGGCTCAGGGTGTGGCGTTTCACAGCTACCTTGACCAGTTGCTGTTCAAGCCCGGCACGGTCCTGACCAAGACTGGCAATTATTTCCAGGTGTTCAGTCAGTTTCGCAAGGTTTGCTACAACCGTTTGCACTTCTCCTTACCGAGCCTGGTGGCCTCGCCCGTCCGGCAGGCGCCCACCGGCATCGTCAGCGATCCGGTGCCGAGGGAAATCGACGGTTTCGCGCTTCCCAGCGAAGCGCTACGTGCCCTCTGGCCCGCCGGTGAGCGCGAAGCCCGACGGCGCCTGGAGACCTTTGTCGATCAACACATCGACCATTACCAGAGCGAACGGGATTTCCCGGCCAAGCCCGGCACCAGCCAATTGTCGGCTTACCTGGCGGCCGGCGTGGTCTCGCCGCGCCAGTGCCTGCACGCCGCCCTGCAAGCCAACCACGGTGAATTCGAAAGCGGAAACGTCGGAACAGTGACCTGGATCAATGAATTGCTCTGGCGTGAGTTCTATAAACACATTCTCGTGGGCTTCCCACGCGTGTCGCGCCACCGTGCATTCCGTCCGGAAACCGAGGCGCTGGCGTGGCGCAACGCCCCCGAAGAGCTGGAGGCCTGGAAGCAGGGGCGCACCGGCCTGCCGATTATCGATGCGGCCATGCGCCAATTGCTTGAGACCGGCTGGATGCACAACCGCCTGCGAATGGTGGTGGCGATGTTCCTGACCAAGAATCTGTTGATCGATTGGCGCGAAGGCGAGCGCTTCTTCATGCAGCATTTGATCGACGGTGATCTGGCGGCCAACAACGGCGGCTGGCAGTGGAGTGCGTCGACCGGCACGGATGCATCGCCCTGGTTCCGGATATTCAATCCACTGAGCCAGTCGGAGAAATTTGATCGGGAGGGTTCGTTCATCAAACGTTGGCTACCTGAACTGAACGATCTGGATCGGCAACAAGTCCATAAGCCAAACGCCCCCGGTGGATTGTTTGATGCAGCGGATTATCCGCCTCCCATCGTCGACCTCGGCCAATCGCGCGCACGCGCATTGGCGGCGTTCAGGAACCTGCCCGCGCGGCAAGACGTCGCGCCGGCCGATTAGGGAACGAAAAATTTGCTGGCAGATAAGGTGCGCAATCAGTCGCCACCCCTATAGTCTTACTAATAGTGAGCCCGCGCCCCAGAGCGCCGTCGCGATCAACAGGAGTCATCCATGGGTGTGAGACAGCCACGACGCTATTGGCTCACCGGTGCCGGCAACGGACTTGGTGCGTCTTTGGCGCAAGCGCTCCTGGAGACGGGCGCCCACCTGGCTGTCAGTTCGCGTTATGTTCAAACATGCGAAGCCCTGTCGGTACGTTATCCGGGGCAAGTGCTCGCACTGCCCGGCAACTTGACCGACAGCCAGACCGTGCGCGAACACGGTGAGCGGATCGCCCAGCAATGGGGTTCGCTGGACATGCTGATTCTCAACGCCGGAACGGCTGAATACATCGACGGGCAAACCGCTGACCAGACAATGATCGAGTACCTGCTGCGCAGCAACTTGCTCGCCGCCAGCTACTGCATTGAAACCGCCGTGCCATTTTTGCGCGCAGGGACCGAACCGCATCTGGTGGGCATCGCCAGCCCGGCAACTTACCTGCCTGCGTCGCGAAGCGAGGCGGGAAGCGGCGGGATGCGATATCTGTTCGAATCGACTCGCGCCAGACTGGCCGTCGACGGTATCGATGTGACACTGGTTCATCCGGGGTATGACAGCGCATCGCTGCTCCTCGACGATCGCCTGCCGATACTGACCGGACAAACCCCTGACGAGGCGGCGCGGCACATCCTGAGCCGCTTGGTCGAACGCTCCTACGAAGTGGCACTGCCCGTCGCGTCCATGACCGCACTCTGGCCCTTGCCTTCATCGACCCAGGCCGCACCGGACCTCGACGCCTGCCAGGCTGCAAACAGCCAGCCGATCAAGGGACAACCCTGAACAGCGTGACTGCCTTACACTGCGCGCCATGAAAACCATTCCCGTCCAAGAAATCGCCGCACCTGCCATCACTTGCTCGACGTGCGCGGCATGTTGCTGCCAATTGGAAGTGATGCTGATCACCGATACCGGCGTTCCGGAGCGTTTTATCGACACGGATGAGTGGGGTGGGGAAGTGATGCGGCGGCTCGACGACGGCTGGTGCGCAGCCCTGGACCGCGACAGCATGATGTGCACGATCTACGACAAGCGCCCGCTGATCTGCCGCGAGTTCGAAATGGGTGCGCCGGAGTGCGTTGAAGAACGCCGGGGAATCGCGACGGCGTATCGCTAGGAGATGACCGTCTACTGTGCTGCCGCCATCGCGAGCAGGCTCGCTCCCACAGGGGCTGTGGCAGACGCAGATTCAGTGATCAACAAAAATTAAATGTGGGAGCGAGCCTGCTCGCGATGGCGGCGGTGCATCCAGCCTCTTCATCAACTGACCCACCGCTTCGCGAGCAAGCCCGTTCCCACACAGGTCTTTGTGTTACAGCGGCATCGTGTAGTGCAGCGCGTAGCTTTCTACACCGTCGTTGGTCGACTTGATGCCTGCGTTGGAATAGTGCGTGGCGCGAATGCCTACTTCGTGTCCGCCATTGAAGCGCACACCGAAGCCGATGCGATCTTCGAACTGGAAGGCCGTGCCGAGCTTGTTGCTTTCCACTTCGGTATTGGCGAACAACGCAACACCTACACCGGCTTCGACGTAGGGTTTGATGTTCTGACCGGAAAATTCATACACAAAGACTGGCGAGAACGACAGGCTGTGGTTGCTGGCTTTGTCATCCCCATCCCAGTAGGTGTAGGCCCCGCTCCAGTAGCCGGTCAGGCGCCCCACATCGCTCTGCAACCAACTCTTGTCCCAATCGAACTGCATGCCCAAGCGATAGGTCATGGTCGAGTCGCTGGTCTGGCCGACCCCGAACTCCACGCCTGCAGCCTGTGCGGTGTAAGCGTGCCCCAGCAATGCAGCCGCAATCGCGGCAAAACAGAATAAACGCTTCATTAGAAACATCCTTTTCCGAACAGACTTTAGTTAATTTTTTGTAACAGACAGAGCTATAGAAATCCGCGCTCTCACAGAAGTTCAGCCCGTTTTACATAATTTTCACATTCTGTTTACAGATCGAAGCTTCGCACAATGCCAGACGATTGCCATAGCATCGGTAGGATTTTTCTGAAGTTTTCCGGGTCAGCGCTACTCCAGAAATGCGTTTCGCCGGCAGGCCCTTCAGCCAGTGCGCCGCGTTCGGCCAACAAGCGCTGGAGCTGACGAGCCACAGCGGCACCGGTGTCGATGAGGCTGATGTGCTCGGGGATCATCTGCTTGAGCAACGGCTTGAGGAACGGATAGTGAGTGCAGCCCAGAATCAGCGTGTCGCAGCCGGCGGCCAGCAGGGGCTCGATGTAATGCTGCAACAGTTGGCGCAACGCCGGACTGTGCAGGTCCCCCGTTTCGATCAATTCCACCAGCCCCGGACACGGCTGGGTGATAACCCGCACGTCGGTGGCAAAGCGATCAAGCAAAGCAGCGAACTTGGCGCTCTGCAGAGTGCCGGTGGTGGCGAGGACGCCGACGATACCGCTACGGGTCGCAGCGGCTGCCGGCTTGACCGCCGGCTCCATGCCAACGATGGGCCAATCGGGGAAGTCGCGGCGCAGATCGGCCACGGCAGCGACCGTCGCGGTATTGCAGGCCACTACCAACGCCTTGGCGCCCTGACCTAAAAGAAAGTCAGCGATGATCGCACAGCGCTGTCGGATGAATTCCGGGGTTTTCTCGCCGTAGGGAATGTGCCCACAGTCTGCAACGTAGAGCAGCGACTCATGGGGCAGCAGTTGGCGGATCTCCCCCAGCACCGAAAGCCCGCCGACTCCCGAATCGAGTACCCCGACCGGCGCTTCATTCATGCGCGCCACCACACACACTGCAACCTGGATCACGCTTGACCTTCAGTTCCCGGAAACGTGTGCCCAAGGCATCGATCAACAACAGGCGCCCCACCAACGGCTCACCGAAACCGGCCAGCAATTTCAAGGCTTCCAGGGCTTGCAGACTGCCCACCAACCCTACTAACGGGCCGAGCACGCCTGCTTCGCTGCAGGTCAGCTCGGCCTCGCTGCCATGGCCGTAGAGGCAGTGATAGCAGGGGCTTTCGGCACGGCGCGGATCGAATACCGACAATTGCCCTTCCAGGCGAATCGCCGCACCGCTGACCAGCGGTTTGCCCGCCGCCACGCACACCGCGTTCACCGCTTCGCGGGTGGAAAAATTATCCGAGCAGTCCAGTACCACATCCACTGCCGCGACGGCCGCAGCCAGGGTGTCCTCATCCATGGCCGTCGGGTGGGGCACCAGCCGGACGTCCGGGTTGATGGCCTGCAAGCGCCGCATTGCCGAATCGACCTTGCTCAGGCCGACGCTGTCGGTGTCATGGATGATCTGACGTTGCAGGTTGGTCAGGTCGACCGTGTCGAAATCCGCCAGATGCAATTCACCGACGCCCGCCGCAGCCAGATACAGCGCCACCGGTGCGCCAAGACCGCCCAGCCCGACGATCAACACGCGCCCGTGCTTGAGGCGCAACTGACCGTCGATGTCGACGTGCTGCAACAGAATCTGCCGGCTATAACGCAACAACTCCTGATCGTTCAGCACGGCAGGCACCCCAGGCTGATGCGTTCATGGCCGCCCAGGTCCTGGCGGCTGTGGACTTCGATCATCCCTTGGGCGCGGAGCAAATCACGCACCGCCTCGGCCTGATCGTAGCCGTGTTCGAGCATCAGCCAGCCACCCGGTGCGAGGTGAGCCGGCGCCTGGGCAATGATCTCGCGCAGGTCATCAAGGCCATCCGCGCCGGCCACCAGCGCACTGGCCGGTTCGAAGCGCACGTCACCTTCGACCAGATGCGGATCGGCGGCGGCGATGTAGGGCGGGTTGCTGATGATCAACTCGAAGCGTTCGCCATCCAGTGCGCTGAACCAATGGCTGCTCAATACCGTGACGTTACGCAGGTCCAGGCGCTGACGATTGCGCTCGGCCAAGGCCACCGCCTCCAGCACACGATCGACCGCGGTGACTTTCCAGGCCGGGCGCTCGCTGGCCAGCGCCAGGGCAATAGCGCCGCTGCCAGTGCCCAGGTCCAGGACCCGGCCCGGGGTGACCGGCAACAAGGCCAGCGCGGTTTCCACCAGCAGCTCGGTGTCGGGACGCGGGATCAACGTGTGGGGCGCGACTTCCAGGTCGAGGTTCCAGAAGCCTTGTTGCCCGAGGATGTAGGCCACCGGCTCACCGGCACGACGGCGCCGCAGGTATTCGGAGAACAGCAATGCCGCCTCGCTCGGCACGATCCGCTCGGGCCAGGTGTGCAGGAAGCTGCGGGACTTGCCCAGCGCCGCCGCCAACAGCAGCTCGGCGTCCAGGCGCGCGGTGGGCGAATCCGGCAGTTCGGCGGCGCGTAGCAGACTGGCGATGATGGTCATGGGTTCACCTCTGCTTACTCGCCAATCGCAGCCAACTGGTCAGCCTGGTACTCGGCCAGCAACGGCTCGATGACTGCTTCGACTCCGCCGGCAAGAATTTCGTCGAGCGAGTACAGGGTCAGGTTGACGCGGTGATCGGTGACCCGCCCTTGGGCAAAATTGTAAGTGCGGATCCGCTCGGAACGATCGCCCGAGCCCACCAACAGTTTTCGCTCGCTGGCAATGGCGCTGGCGGCAGCGCTGGTCTGTTGGTCATTGAGCTTGGCCGACAGCCAAGCCATGGCCCGCGCGCGGTTCTTGTGCTGGGAACGTTCTTCCTGGCATTCCACCACGATGCCCGAAGGCAAGTGAGTGATGCGGATCGCCGAGTCGGTCTTGTTGACGTGCTGGCCGCCCGCGCCGGAGGAACGGTATGTGTCGATGCGCAAGTCTGCCGGATTGATCTCGATGGCTTCCTGCTCGTCCGGCTCGGGCAATACCGCCACGGTGCAGGCCGAGGTATGGATGCGCCCCTGGGACTCGGTGGCCGGCACCCGCTGTACGCGGTGCGCGCCGGATTCGAACTTCAGCTTGCCGTAGACGTTGTCGCCCTCGACCCGCGCGATGACTTCTTTATAGCCACCGTGTTCGCCTTCGTTCTCCGACAGGATTTCCACGCGCCAGCCACGTCGCTCGGCGTAGCGCGAATACATGCGGAACAGGTCACCGGAAAAAATCGCCGCCTCGTCGCCGCCGGTGCCGGCGCGGATCTCGAGGAACACGTTGCGCCCGTCGTTCGGATCCTTGGGCAGCAGCATGCGTTGCAGGTTGCTTTCCAGCTCGACCAACTGCTCCTTGGCCTCGCGAACTTCTTCGACAGCCATTTCGCGCAGGTCCGGATCGCTGTCCTTGAGCAGCGCCTGGGCGCCTTCGAGGTCACCCTGCACTTTAAGCAACTGTTTATAAGTGGCGACAATCGGCTCGACTTCCGCATATTCCTTGGAATAGGTGCGGAATTTGTTCTGATCGGAAATGACCTCGCCATCACCGAGCAAGGCGGTCAGTTCTTCGAAACGGTCCTGGAGGACATCCAGTTTATTGAGCAGTGACGCTTTCATTGCGGTTTTTTATCCGAAAAACTATCCGGTGAACCCTCACCGAGGGCAAAGAGTTCCTGGGCCATGGCCAGCGCATCGAGGCGGCCTTCGGCGGTCAGCTTCTTGAGCTGGACGCTGGGGGCGTGGAGCAACTTGTTGGTCAGCCCGCGCGCCAGTTGCACCAGCACCTCTTCGGCGCTGCCGCCGTTGGCCAGCAGGCGCTGGGCCTTTTGCAATTCTTCATCACGCAGGCGTTCGCTCTGCTGCCGATAGGCCTTGAGCACATCCACCGCCGCCAGCTCGCGCAGGCGCACCATGAAATCCTCGGCGCCGACGTTGACCATCTCTTCGGCGGCCTGAGCCGCGCCTTGCCGGTTCTTGAGGTTTTCGGCGACCACTTCGTGCAGGTCGTCGACGCTGTAGAGGTAAACGTCATCCAGTTCGCCGACTTCCGGTTCGATGTCCCGTGGAACGGCAATGTCCACCATGAAGATCGGCTTGTGCTTGCGCAATTTCAAGGCGCTTTCCACCGCACCCTTGCCCAGGATCGGCAACTGGCTGGCGGTGGAACTGATGACGATGTCGCTGTGCACCAGCTCCGCCGGAATGTCCGACAGCAACACGGCATGGGCACCGAACTGTTCGGCCAGGGTGCTGGCGCGCTCCAGGGTACGGTTGGCGACCACGATGCGTTTGACCCCCAGGTCGTGCAGATGACGGGCGACCAGGGTGATGGTCTCGCCGGCGCCGATCAGCAGCGCCTGGCTGCGTTGCAGGTCGCTGAAAATCTGCTTCGCCAGGCTGACAGCGGCGAATGCCACGGACACCGGGTTTTCGCCGATGGCCGTGTCGGTGCGCACCTGCTTGGCGGCATTGAAGGTGGCCTGGAACAGCCGCCCCAGCAGCGGACCGACGGTCCCGGCCTCGCGGGCCACGGCGTAGGCCGACTTCATCTGGCCGAGGATCTGCGGCTCGCCCAGCACCAGCGAGTCGAGCCCCGAGGCCACGCGCATCATGTGACGAACTGCCGCATCGTCCTCGTGCACATAGGCACTGGCACGCAGCTCTTCCAGGCTCAGCTTGTGGTAATCGGCCAGCCAGCGCAGCACCGAATCGGCCGAAACGTGATCCTGTTCTATATAAAGCTCACTGCGATTGCAGGTGGAGAGGATCGCGGCTTCGCGACTGTCGGTAAGCCGGCAGAGCTGCTGCAGGGCCTCCACCAGCTGCTCAGGCGTAAAGGCCACGCGCTCGCGGACGTCTACTGAAGCAGTCTTGTGGTTGATACCAAGTGCAAGGAAGGCCATTCAAGGTCGCTGATGGTGACGTGAAGCCGGCAATTGTCCTACTTCGCCAGATCCAGAACAACCACCCGATCTCTATCGACCCGGCTGACAGGGTAAATCGACAGGGCGGTTATGTTTGCCCCAAGGCTTGTGTCATGATGATCCGACCGCAGGTTAGTCGTCCTCTTCCTATATGAATAGATCTTCCGCGTTGCTCCTCGCTTTAGCCTTGCTCAGCGGCTGCCAGTCCATGGCCCCCGTTTCGACGGACGGTACGCCGCCGGTCGAAGACAGCACTCCGGCACCTGAAAAACCCAAGGTCTACGGCTCGTTCAGCGAAGAAACCATTTTCAGCCTGTTGAGCGCCGAGCTGGCGGGCCAGCGCAATCGCTTCGACATTGCGCTGGACAACTACGTGACCCAGGCCATCAATACCCAGGACCCGGGCATCTCCGAGCGGGCGTTTCGCATCGCCGAATACCTGGGGGCCGACCAGCCGGCACTGGATACCGCGCTGATCTGGGCGAAAAATGCCCCGGACGACCTGGAGGCGCAACGCGCCGCCGCCGTGCAACTGGCGCGGGCCGGGCGCTATGACGATTCCATGATGTATATGGAGAAGGTCCTGCTGGGCAAGGGCGACACCCATTTCGATTTCCTGGCGCTGTCGGCCGCCGACACCGACCAGGAAACCCGCAACGGCCTGTTGAAAAGCTTCGACCGCTTGTTGCAGCGCCACCCGAACAATGGCCAGCTGATTTTCGGCAAGGCCCTGCTGTTGCAGCAGGACGGCGACACCAAAGGCGCCCTCCGGCTCCTGGAAGACAACCCGCCGGAAGCCGGCGAAGTGGCGCCGATCCTGCTGCGCGCCCGCCTCCTGCAAGGCTCGGACCGTGGCGACGAAGCGTTGCCGCTGCTGGAAAAAAGCATCAGGAAGTACCCGGACGACAAACGCCTGCGCCTGACCTATGCCCGCATGCTGGTGGAAAACAACCGCATGGACGACGCCAAGGTGGAGTTCTCCAGCCTGGTCCAGCAATACCCGGAAGACGATGAGTTGCGCTATTCCCTGGCGCTGGTCTGCCTGGAAGCCAAGGCCTGGGACGAGGCCAAGGGCTACCTGGAAGACCTGATCGACCGGGACAGCCACGTCGACTCGGCCCACCTGAACCTTGGCCGCATCGCCGAAGAACGCAACGACCCCGAGAGCGCACTGCTCGAGTACGCCCAGGTCGGCCCGGGCAACGACTATCTGCCGGCCCAACTGCGCCAGGCCGACATACTCATCGGCAACGGCAAGACCGCCGAAGCCCAGAGTCGCCTCGCTGTGCAGCGCGACGCTCAGCCTGACTACGGCATCCAGCTGTACCTGATCGAAGCCGAAACCCTGTCGGCCAACAATCAGGGCGACAAGGCCTGGAATGTCCTGCAACAAGCCTTGAAGCAGTACCCGGACGATCTGAACCTGCTCTACACCCGCGCCATGCAGGCGGAAAAACGCAATGACCTGGCGCAGATGGAAAAAGACCTGCGCCTGATCATCCAACGCGATCCGGACAACGCCATGGCCCTCAATGCCCTGGGCTACACCCTGTCGGACCGCACCACGCGCTATGACGAAGCCAAGGTACTGATCGAACAGGCGCACCAGATCAACCCGGAAGACCCGGCGGTGCTCGACAGCCTCGGTTGGGTGAATTTCCGCCTGGGCAACCTCGACGAAGCCGAGCGCCTGTTGCGTCAGGCCCTGGAGCGTTTTCCCGACCAGGAAGTCGCCGCTCACCTGGGCGAAGTGCTGTGGGCCAACGGCAAGCAGCGCGAGGCCCGGCAGATCTGGAGCAAGTTCCTCAAAGACCAGCCCGACAGCCCGATTTTGCGCGGCACCATCAAACGCCTGACCGGATCAGAGACCCTTTAAGCTTATGTTTTTGCGCCACTTCATCGTTTTCAGCTTCATTGCCCTGCTCGCCGGTTGCGCGGGCTTCGGCGCCCGTGAATCCGTCCAGGGCCATGGCAACCCGGCCCAGTGGCGCGAGCACAAGGAACAATTGAGCGGCCTCGACGGCTGGCAGATCGACGGCAAGATCGGCATCCGCGCCCCGAAAGACTCCGGCAGCGGCACGCTGTTCTGGCTGCAACGCCAGGAATACTACGACATTCGCCTGTCTGGCCCGCTGGGTCGTGGCGCAGCGCGGTTGACCGGTCGCCCGGGCCAGGTCGCACTGGAAGTCGCCAACCAGGGGCGCTACGAAGCGCCCACGCCCGAAGCGCTGCTCGAAGAACAGCTGGGCTGGAAGCTGCCTGTTTCTCACCTCACCTGGTGGGTTCGCGGGCTGCCGGCGCCGGACAGTAAAAGTCGCCTTACCCTGGACGCCGACAGCCGCCTGTCCAATCTGGAGCAGGATGATTGGCAGATCGAATACTTGAGCTATGCCCAGCAGAACGGCTACTGGCTGCCCGAACGCATCAAACTGCACGGCAGCAACCTCGACGTCACGCTGGTGATCAAGCAATGGCAGCCGCGCAAGCTGGGGCAATGACATGAGCGCGCCACGCCTGACCCTGCCCTCCCCGGCCAAGCTCAACCTGATGCTGCACATCCTCGGTCGTCGTCCTGACGGCTATCACGAGTTGCAGACGATTTTTCAGTTCCTGGACTACGGCGACGAGATCACCTTCGCGGTGCGTGACGACGGTGTGATTCAGCTGCACACCGAATTCGAGGGTGTGCCCCACGACAGCAACCTGATCGTGAAGGCCGCGAAAAAGCTCCAGGAGCAATCCGGTTGTACGCTGGGCATCGATATCTGGATCGAAAAAATCCTGCCCATGGGCGGCGGCATCGGGGGCGGCAGTTCGAATGCGGCAACCACGCTGCTCGGGCTCAACCATCTGTGGCAGCTGGGCTGGGACGCCGATCGACTGGCCGCCCTGGGCCTGACATTGGGCGCCGACGTCCCGGTTTTCGTGCGTGGACACGCCGCTTTTGCCGAGGGCGTCGGGGAAAAACTCACCCCGGTTGAACCCGAAGAACCCTGGTACCTGGTACTGGTGCCGCAAGTATCTGTAAGTACAGCAGAAATTTTTTCAGATCCACTGTTGACACGTAACTCTCCTCCCATTAAAGTGCGCCCCGTTCCCAAGGGAAACAGTCGAAATGACTGCTTACCGGTGGTAGCGAGGCGTTATCCAGATGTTCGTAACGCTTTGAATTTGTTAGGTAATTTTACCGAAGCAAAACTCACCGGAACTGGAAGTTGTGTGTTTGGGGGCTTCCCAAGCAAAGCTGAAGCTGATAAAGTCTCGGCCCTTCTTACAGAGACCCTTACAGGGTTTGTAGCAAAGGGAAGCAACGTTTCGATGTTGCATCGCAAGCTGCAAAGCCTGCTCTAAAAGGAATCGAGTGCTGGGCACTCGCAGCAACAGATACAGGGGCGTCGCCAAGCGGTAAGGCAGCAGGTTTTGATCCTGCCATGCGTTGGTTCGAATCCAGCCGCCCCTGCCATTTTCCTATACTCATCCAGGTATACCCTCAGCCTTCAGGTACTGCGCGTGTCCAAGATGATGGTCTTTACGGGGAACGCTAACCCCGATCTGGCTCGGCGTGTCGTACGTCAGCTGCATATCCCTCTCGGTGACATTTCTGTCGGTAAGTTTTCCGACGGCGAGATCACTGCCGAGATCAATGAAAACGTTCGCGGTAAAGACGTCTTCATTATTCAGCCGACTTGCGCTCCGACCAACGATAACCTGATGGAACTCGTGGTGATGGCTGATGCCTTCCGCCGTTCCTCGGCTACTCGTATCACTGCTGTTATTCCTTACTTTGGTTATGCCCGCCAGGACCGCCGCCCGCGTTCCGCACGCGTGGCGATCAGCGCAAAAGTCGTCGCCGACATGCTGACCGTCGTCGGCATCGACCGTGTTCTCACGGTTGACCTGCACGCTGACCAGATTCAAGGCTTCTTCGATATTCCCGTGGATAACATCTACGGCTCCCCGGTACTGGTGGATGACATTGAAGATCAGCGCTTCGAGAACCTGATGATCGTGTCCCCGGACATTGGTGGCGTCGTGCGTGCACGGGCCGTTGCCAAATCCCTGGGCGTTGACCTGGGTATCATCGACAAACGCCGCGAGAAAGCCAATCACTCCGAAGTGATGCATATCATCGGTGACGTCGAAGGCCGTACCTGTATCCTGGTCGATGACATGGTCGATACCGCCGGCACCCTGTGCCATGCGGCCAAGGCCCTGAAAGAGCATGGCGCAGCCAAGGTCTTTGCCTACTGCACACACCCTGTGCTGTCGGGTCGGGCGATCGAGAACATTGAAAATTCCGTGCTGGACGAGCTGGTGGTGACCAACACCATTCCGCTGTCCGCCGCCGCACAAGCCTGTGCGCGTATCCGCCAACTGGATATCGCACCGGTTGTTGCCGAAGCGGTCCGCCGCATCAGCAATGAAGAATCGATCAGCGCGATGTTCCGTTAAGGGCCCTGCCCTTGCCATGACATCCCGTTGACGAAAAGCGCCCCGCCCCAACACTCATGTTGGGGCGGGGCTTTTTTGCCCATCCGCTTTGACGTCGGTCGCAGACGTCACCCGGAATGGCTATTTTGGAGATACAAAATGACTGATTTCATCCTGAACGCCCAAGCGCGTACCGACCTGGGGAAAGGTGCGAGCCGCCGCCTGCGTCGTCTCGCCAACCAGGTTCCTGCCGTTGTCTACGGTGGTGACAAGGCTCCTGAGTCCATCACCATGCTGGCCAAAGAAGTGGCCAAGCTGTTCGAAGACGAGGCTGCCTTCAGCCACGTGATCGAACTGAACGTCGACGGCAAGAAGCAAAACGTCATCGTCAAGGCGATGCAACGTCACCCGGCCAAGCAGTTCATCATGCACGCTGACTTCATTCGCGTCGTGGCTGGCCAGAAACTGACCGCAACCGTTCCAGTGCACTTCATCAACGAAGCTGCTCCGGTCAAGAAAGGCGGCGAGATCTCGCACGTGACTTCCGAGCTGGAAGTTTCCTGCCTGCCGAAAGACCTGCCTGAATTCATCGAAGTCGACCTGGCTGACGCCGAAATCGGCACGATCATTCACCTGTCCGACCTGAAAGCGCCAAAAGGCGTTGAATTCGTGGCCCTGGCACACGGCGATGACAAGGCTGTTGCCAACGTCCACGCTCCACGTGTTGCTCCAGAAGCTACCGAAGAAGGCGCAGCAGAGTAATTTCACTCTGTCGCCGGAGTGACCGGTAACATCGCGGACTGGAACGTAGCGAGGCAGCGGGCGGGAACGCGAAGTTTACTCAAGGGTAGATCCGCAATTTTCGTCCACTGTCGCCAAAACACCTGACCGCGACTTGTTATTCACACTCCAGGAAGGGCCCCTATCGTGACTGCCATCAAACTGATCGTTGGCCTGGGAAATCCAGGCACCGAATACGAACAGACCCGGCATAACGCAGGGGCCCTTTTTGTTGAGCGCATCGCGCACGCACAAGGCGTCAGCCTGGCGGCCGATCGCAAATATTTCGGCCTGACCGGGCGCTTTTCGCATCAGGGTCAGGATGTTCGTCTGTTGATCCCCACCACCTACATGAACCGCAGCGGCCAGGCCGTGGCGGCGTTGGCCGGTTTCTTCCGCATCAAGCCCGAAGAAATCCTGGTGGCCCACGACGAACTCGACCTGCCTCCGGGCGTTGCCAAGCTCAAGCAAGGCGGCGGCCATGGCGGTCACAACGGGTTGCGCGACATCATTGCGCAGCTGGGTAACCAGAATACCTTTCACCGCCTGCGGCTCGGCATCGGCCACCCGGGCGTTGCCAGCATGGTTTCGAATTTCGTCCTGGGTCGTGCGCCTCGCGCCGAACAGGAAAAACTCGATGCCAGCATCGACTTTGCCCTCGGCGTGCTGCCGGATATTCTCGCCGGTGAATGGAACCGCGCGATGAAGAACCTGCACAGCCAGAAGGCCTGACTCTTACCGAGGGGAAACACCATGGGATTCAATTGCGGCATCGTCGGCCTGCCTAACGTCGGCAAGTCCACCCTGTTCAACGCCCTGACCAAATCCGGTATCGCGGCCGAGAACTTCCCCTTCTGCACCATCGAGCCGAACAGCGGCATCGTGCCGATGCCGGATGCGCGCCTGGATGCCCTGGCCGCCATCGTCAACCCCAAGCGCATCCTGCCGACCACCATGGAATTCGTCGACATCGCGGGCCTCGTGGCCGGCGCGTCGAAAGGCGAAGGCCTGGGCAACAAGTTCCTCGCCAACATCCGCGAGACCGATGCCATCGCCCACGTGGTCCGCTGCTTTGAAGACGAGAACGTGATTCACGTCTCCAACAGCGTCGACCCGAAACGCGACATCGAGATCATCGATCTGGAACTGATTTTCGCCGACCTCGACAGCTGCGAAAAACAACTGCAGAAAGTCGCCCGCAACGCCAAGGGTGGCGATAAGGACGCCGTCGTCCAGAAAGGCCTGTTGGAACAGCTGATTGCCCACTTCACCGAAGGCAAGCCGGCGCGCAGCTTGATGAAGAACATGAGCACCGATGAGAAACTGGTGATCAAGGGCTTCCACCTGCTGACCACCAAGCCGGTCATGTACATCGCCAACGTCGCTGAAGACGGTTTCGAGAACAACCCACACCTGGATGTGGTCAAGGCCATCGCCGAAGAAGAAGGTGCCATGGTGGTTCCGGTCTGCAACAAGATCGAAGCGGAAATCGCCGAGCTGGACGACGGCGAAGAGAAGGACATGTTCCTCGAGGCCCTGGGGCTGGAAGAGCCTGGCCTGAACCGCGTGATCCGCGCCGGTTACGAAATGCTCAACCTGCAGACTTACTTCACCGCCGGTGTCGAAGAAGTCCGCGCCTGGACCGTCCGCGTCGGCGCCACCGCCCCGCAAGCCGCCGGCGTGATCCACACCGATTTCGAAAAAGGCTTCATCCGCGCCGAAGTCATCGCCTACAACGACTTCATCCAATACAAAGGTGAAGCCGGTGCCAAGGAAGCCGGAAAATGGCGCCTGGAAGGCAAGGACTACATCGTCAAGGACGGCGACGTGATGCACTTCCGCTTTAACGTCTGACCTGGTTGAAATCAAAAAAGCCGCGTTGATTCGCGGCTTTTTTGTGGGCGTTGCCTTGCGTCATCACAAGGTGTGGAATCGCGGTCCCAACGGACCTCAACCCAACAGATGCCCCGGATCGATCTCTGGCGCCACTCCGACCAGCCCTATCTCGGCGTCGGGAGCAAAGATCATGTCATCCTCGTCAAGGCTTTCCCGCCAGTCCCCAGCGAGCCCGACCTGGAACCTGTGCCCCTGTGCATCTGCTTCCATGTCCATCAGATACGTCCGGTCCAGCTCCTGGTTATAGACCATCTTCAGCGTAGTATCCGTACCCTCTCCGAAACCGGTATAGCCCAGGGCCGACACGTCGATCCTGTCGTCAACCGTGAAGCCTTCGATCAGGTCGACAAAGCTCTGAGTGTCAGTACGGTAGCTGTCCTCGGTAGAGGTATAGCGGAAGATGTCATCGTTCTGATGATTATCGGTCCACAACGAGATGTCGGATCTATCACCGCCGTTAAGACGGTCAGCACCCTTGCCGCCGATGATGACATCCGCTCCAGCACCGCCGTTGATACGGTCGTTGCCGTCCAGGCCATAGATGATTTCCGACAAGGCAGAACCGGTGATCGTATCCTTGGCAGACGTCCCCTCGACAGTAGGTGCGGTGAACACCAGGTTGCTGCTGTTCAACTGCCCCACCCAGTCGCCGTCCAAGGCCAGTTCGAACCGTTGCCCGGAGGCATCGGCGTCGTAGCTCTTGAGGTAGGTGCGCGTGCCATCTGCGCTGGCCTGGATGGCCAAGGTGCCGTCATGGCCATTGCCTATACCGATGAAGCCCAGGCCAGCCAGGTCGATGCGGTCCTGGGAGGCGTCGAAGTCCTGGATTCGGTCGCTGCTGTTTTGCGCATCGGTGCGGAAGCTGTCGCTCAGCTCGGTAAAGCGGAAGATGTCAGCGCCCGCGCCACCTTGCAGAACGTCGCGCCCGCCATTGCCCTGGAGCACGTCATCACCGGCCAGGCCATGGATGATTTCAGCGGCATTGCTGCCCTGCAGGATCTCCGCGCCGGCGTATCCGTCCACATGGAGCTTGCCGTCCTGGCTGCCGAAGCTGGTATCGACGGTGCCATCCATGTTCAGGCGGATGACGCTGAAATCGCCGTTGTTCGTACCGGCAGCGACGATCTTGCCGTCGGCTTGTACCGTCAAAGCCACAGGCGTGCCGGCCTCGAAGGTCACCGTACCGTTGGCGCCAAAGCTGGTGTCGAAGGAGCCGTCGGCGTTAAGCCGCACTAGGGTAGTCGAGGTGTCACCTTCGCCATGCCCCATCACGACGATCTTGCCGTCCGTTTGCAGGGCGATCACCGAGTCTTCGCCAAACCCCATGGCAGGGCTCAGGTAAAGGACACCGTTGTCACCAAAATGGGTATCGAGCTGACCGTCGGGGTTGAAGCGCTGCAGGGCGTACGTCGGATCCCCTGTACCGGCGACATTGTATGCAGCCCCGACCACAACACCGCCATCTGCCTGCACGGCAGTGGAAATCCCGCCGTTGTAGTAGGCGTCTTCGGGAATGTTGACGGTCAGCACGCCATTATCGCCAAAGCCATCGACGAATGCGCCGTCATTGCCGATCAAGGACACAGTGGCCCGATCAAACCCGCGGGCGCTGATCTGGAAGGTGCCGTCGCTATTGGCCGTCAGATCGATGTCTTTGAAGCCGTGGTCGATATCGACCGTAACAACACCGTCTTGACCGAAGGAAGTATCGCGAGTCCCGTCGCTGTTGTAGCGCTCCACCTGCACGCCGGTATTCAGGGCGACGGCAACAAGCACTTTGCCATCGGACTGCACCGCCGTCAGCTCGTAGCGCGATGCCGGGGCTATCGCGGTAGAAACCATATCGACGCCACCTTCATGGAAGCTGGTGTCCAGACTGCCATCGGCATTCAAGCGGATAATCGAATGGTTTTGTTCGTAGCCGTAGCTTTCCTCGCCCGGCGCCCCCGGGTATCCCCATGAAAGATACTCGGTATAGCCACCAACCAGTATCTTGCCGTCCGGCTGGATAATGATGCTCTGGTTATCGTCGTACTGACCAGTGAGGTCGACCTGGACAGTGCCTGGGCCGGTTCTTACGGTATGGGTACTTGCCGTCGTGCTATCGGTGTTTGCCATGGGATAGTCCTTTAAGAAGTCCTGGATCCGTCGCTCCAGTAGAGCAATTGGGACTTGCTCGCTTTCCCATCGTTCCCACGAATTGCACTCGACCTGTGGGCTTGCTCAATCCTGAGGAAGCCCTTGGGGGATGCCTTTAGAACAGATATCCCATGTAGATCGCCGCACCACCACCGGCCTGCACGCCGGCATTCATGCCCGCCATAACCACCGCGCCCTTGGCCGACTGCAGCAGTTGCCGGTTGACTGTGCTGGCAGCAATGATCGAAGTCGCCGGGCTGGCATTCAAGGCAACCGACAATGCCAGCAGCTTTGGATCGAGCCCGAACAACAGGGCCGTGGCCGAACCGCCCACCACCAGGCCTCCTCCTACTTCGGTGTACATGCAGGGCCCGGTGATGTCGTCTTCGGTCAGGTCACGGCTGAGCAGCGCGTCGCTGACAAACACCTTGCCGAAGCTGGGGAAAGCCTCTGCTGCGCCGGCCGCTCCCACGCTCTTGCCTTTGATCTGGATATTGACCTTGCCGAAACGCGGCAGCCGCGCGCCGAATCCGGCCCCGACACCGATGCCGCCATAGCGATAGCTGACGTCCTTGCCTTCGGGTGAACGCAGGATGATCGAACCGCCACTGCCCGCGACCAGGGCTACGGTCAGGCCGCCGCCGCTGGCGGTCTGGTACTGCCAGCGGCTTTCATTGACCGGGATCGGGATGTTGTAGCTCATACGTTCAAAATCCTTAATGTGAATGAACTGCACTGCGGCCGCGCCGGCGAATGACAGTTGTCAGCC
>Ga0209795_10000083_pt1 | contig 90503 bp, 89 predicted proteins | sample AgamicOrMarz_FD_187166 | JGI IMG/M metagenome (GOLD analysis project Ga0209795, IMG submission 187166) | Agave microbial communities from Guanajuato, Mexico - Or.Ma.rz (SPAdes) (version 2) | ecosystem: Host-associated > Plants > Phyllosphere > Phylloplane/Leaf | place: Guanajuato, Mexico...
GCGACGCCATCGCCGAGTGGTCGCGCCTGAGCTACGGCTGGATGGGCCGCACGCCGGACTACAAAGCCGCGTTCGGCTGCGCGCTCGGCGCCAACCCGGCCTTCTACGGCCAGTTCGAGCAGAACGCCCGTAACTGGTACACCCGCATTCAGGAAACCGGCCTGTACTTCAACCACGCTATCGTTAACCCGCCGATCGACCGCCACAAGCCGGCGGACGAGGTGAAAGACGTCTACATCAAGCTGGAGAAAGAGACCGACGCCGGGATTATCGTCAGCGGCGCGAAAGTGGTGGCAACCAACTCGGCGCTGACCCACTACAACATGATCGGCTTTGGCTCCGCGCAGGTGATGGGCGAAAACCCGGACTTTGCGCTGATGTTCGTCGCACCGATGGATGCCGAAGGCGTGAAGCTGATCTCCCGCGCCTCTTACGAGATGGTGGCAGGCGCAACCGGATCCCCGTACGACTACCCGCTCTCCAGCCGCTTCGACGAGAACGATGCGATCCTGGTGATGGACCACGTGCTGATCCCGTGGGAAAACGTGCTCATCTACCGCGATTTCGACCGCTGCCGCCGCTGGACGATGGAGGGCGGCTTCGCCCGTATGTACCCGCTGCAGGCCTGCGTGCGGCTGGCGGTGAAGCTCGACTTCATCACCGCCCTGCTGAAGAAATCGCTCGAGTGCACCGGCACCCTGGAGTTCCGCGGCGTGCAGGCGGATCTCGGCGAAGTGGTGGCCTGGCGCAACATGTTCTGGGCGCTGAGCGACTCCATGTGCTCCGAAGCCACGCCGTGGGTGAACGGCGCCTACCTGCCGGATCACGCCGCGCTGCAAACCTACCGCGTGATGGCGCCGATGGCCTATGCGAAGATCAAGAACATCATCGAGCGTAACGTCACCTCCGGGCTGATCTACCTGCCGTCCAGCGCTCGGGATCTGAATAACCCGCAGATCGACCAGTATCTGGCGAAATACGTACGCGGCTCCAACGGCATGGATCACGTTGAACGCATCAAAATTTTGAAACTGATGTGGGACGCCATCGGCAGCGAGTTCGGCGGCCGCCACGAACTGTACGAGATCAACTACTCCGGCAGTCAGGATGAGATCCGCCTGCAGTGCCTGCGTCAGGCGCAAAGCTCCGGCAACATGGACAAAATGATGGCGATGGTCGACCGCTGCATGTCCGAGTACGACCAGCACGGCTGGACGGTACCGCACCTGCACAACAACGCCGATATCAACATGCTCGACAAGCTGCTGAAATAGCGCAGCGGGAGGCTTCAATGCAATCAGATGAACAACGTCTGCGTTTTCGCGACGCGATGAGCAGCCTGTCTGCCGCGGTCAATATCGTCACCACCGAGGGCGAGGCGGGGCGCTGCGGCATTACCGCCACCGCCGTCTGCTCGGTGACGGACACGCCGCCTTCGCTGATGGTCTGCATCAACGCCAACAGCGCCATGAACCCGGTCTTTCAGGGTAACGGCAGGCTGTGCGTGAACGTGCTGAACCACGAACAGGAGATCATGGCCCGCCACTTCGCCGGGATGACCGGCATGGCCATGGAGGAGCGTTTTACGCTCTCCTGCTGGCAGAAAGGCCCGCTGGCGCAGCCGGTGCTGAAAGGGGCGCTGGCAAGCCTTGAAGGCGAGATAAGCCAGGTCCAAACCATCGGCACCCATCTTGTCTATCTTGTTGAAATTAAAAACATCATTCTCAGTGAAGAGGGCCACGGCCTGATCTATTTTAAACGCCGCTTCCACCCGGTGATGATGGAGCTTGAAGCCGCAATATAGCCCCCCTTTCGTGCTGGCCATTTCGCGGCCAGCACGACTTTCCACAAATAATCCTAAGGTTTCCGCTAAATCACGCCGTTATATAACCATAAGAGAAATTTTCTGCGTCTGAATACTGACATCGCGTGTCAGTGCTATCCGCATCATTCAGCGTATACCCTAATATACAGGAAGACCTTATGGCTAATTCGACGCGGAGCCGCTCGGCTGAACGTCTGGTCGATATTCTGGTTGAGCTACATTTACACGGTGTTGTGAATCGCAGCGCATTGATGGAAAAATTTAAAATTACCGAGCGCACCGTCTACCGGGACTTAAATGCCCTTTCGCCGATTGTGGAACATACCGGGAACGGGCAATATCGGCTCATCCACTCCGCGCAGTCGCCGGGCGCACAGGGACTGCATCACACCATTGCTAACTTTCTGAATGTCGATAGCTTTTTCCCTGAAAGAAGCGCGGAGTTCTGGCAGAAGCTTGAATCAAGGGTGGATGAAAACCATATTCTCATTCTTGGCAGCGAGGCTGAGAACAAAATCAGCGAAACAATTAACCGATATCTGCCCAAAATAGAGAAATCGATTAAGAACCGTAATGTGTGTAAGATCCAATATAAAGACAAAACCCGCCTTATTAATCCTTACAAACTCATTAACAAAAAAAACATATGGTATTTACAAGCCACCGAAAATAGCAGGTTGAAATCCTTTTCACTGAGCCAGATTACCTGGCTGGATATTCAGGATTCCACTTTTATACCGGAAGAGAACGCGCTTGAACTGCTGGAAAAACGCCTCGATCCGTGGGTGTCGGAAGATACTTTCGAGGTGAAAATATTTATCAACAGCACTATTTCCCACTACTTTACGCGCCGCAATTTGCTGCCGGAGCAGGAAATTATTGGCAAGCCGAACGGGGGCGTGACGCTACGCTGCCGGGCGGCGCATGAGAACCAAATCCTGCCGCTGATTTTCTACTGGCTGCCCAACATTCAAATTTTAGAGCCGGCATGGCTGAAGGAGAAGCTGCTCGGCACGCTGGAAAGTTACCTCACAGAGGAGTCAGCCTCGTTAACCGAGTGATCTGCATCACATAATTTCTCCCGCTAGCGGCGAGCCTGAACCACTCGCCGCCACCTTTGACCGTTCACCCATCGCTTTCAACCACTCACCCATTTACCTTCCTTTACACGCGCAAAGATCTGGCACGATCCCTCCAGCATTAATCAATACCTCCTCACAACAAACCCTGACCCCTTTTTCTTACATAAAAAACCAGGTCTATTATGGATACTAAAAAACTACTGAAGCACGTGCCCTGGGCATTACTCGGGATCCTCGGCGCTTTCTGTCTGGCGGTTGTCGCATTACGCCGGGGCGAACACGTAAGCGCCCTGTGGATCGTGGTCGCGTCGGTTTCCGTCTATCTTGTGGCTTATCGCTACTACAGCTTGTACATCGCGCAGAAGGTCATGAAGCTCGACCCGACGCGCGCCACCCCGGCGGTCATTAACAATGACGGCCTGAACTACGTGCCAACCAACCGCTACGTGCTGTTTGGCCACCACTTTGCCGCCATCGCAGGCGCTGGCCCGCTGGTCGGCCCGGTGCTGGCCGCGCAGATGGGCTACCTGCCGGGCACCCTGTGGCTGCTTGCCGGCGTGGTGCTGGCGGGTGCGGTGCAGGACTTCATGGTGCTGTTTATCTCTTCTCGCCGTAACGGCGCCTCTCTGGGCGAGATGATCAAAGAAGAGATGGGCCGCGTGCCGGGTACCATCGCGCTGTTCGGCTGCTTCCTGATTATGATCATCATCCTCGCGGTGCTGGCCCTGATCGTGGTGAAAGCCCTGGCTGAAAGCCCGTGGGGCGTCTTCACCGTCTGCTCTACCGTGCCGATTGCGCTGTTCATGGGCATCTACATGCGCTTCCTGAGACCAGGACGCGTGGGTGAAGTGTCGGTGATTGGTATCGTGCTGCTTGTGGCGTCCATCTACTTCGGCGGCGTGATTGCGCACGACCCGTACTGGGGCCCGGCGCTGACCTTCAAAGACACCACCATTACCTTCGTGCTGATTGGCTATGCCTTTGTCTCTGCCCTGCTGCCGGTATGGCTGATTCTGGCCCCGCGTGACTACCTGGCGACCTTCCTGAAAATCGGCGTGATCGTCGGGCTGGCGATCGGCATCGTGATCATCAACCCAGAGCTGAAAATGCCTGCGGTGACCCAGTACATTGACGGTACCGGCCCGCTGTGGAAAGGCGCCCTGTTCCCGTTCCTGTTCATCACCATCGCCTGCGGTGCGGTCTCTGGCTTCCACGCCCTGATTGCCTCCGGCACCACGCCTAAGCTGCTGGCGAACGAGAAAGACGCACGTCTGATCGGCTACGGCGCAATGCTGATGGAGTCCTTCGTGGCGATCATGGCGCTGGTTGCAGCCTCCATCATCGAGCCGGGTCTGTACTTCGCGATGAACACCCCACCGGCGGGCCTGGGCATTACCATGCCAAACCTGCACGAGATGGGCGGTGACAACGCGGCGCTGATAATGGCGCAGCTGAAGGACGCGAGCGCACACGCCGCGGCGACCGTCAGCTCCTGGGGCTTCGTGATTTCGCCTGAGCAGATCATGCAGACCGCGAAAGACATCGGCGAGCCGTCCGTGCTGAACCGCGCAGGTGGTGCACCAACGCTGGCCGTGGGTATCGCACACGTCTTCCACAAAGTGCTGCCGTGGGCGGACATGGGCTTCTGGTACCACTTCGGTATTCTGTTCGAAGCGCTGTTCATCCTGACCGCGCTGGATGCGGGTACCCGTGCGGGTCGCTTTATGCTGCAAGATTTGCTCGGTAACTTCGTGCCGTTCCTGAAGAAAACCGACTCTCTGGTGGCGGGCATTCTGGGTACCGCGGGCTGCGTAGGCCTGTGGGGCTACCTGCTGTATCAGGGCGTTGTTGACCCGCTGGGCGGCGTGAAGAGCCTGTGGCCGCTGTTCGGTATCTCTAACCAGATGCTCGCAGCCGTTGCCCTGGTGCTCGGTACCGTGGTCCTCGTGAAGATGAAGCGCACCAAATACATCTGGGTAACGGTTGTTCCTGCGCTGTGGCTGCTGCTCTGCACCACCTGGGCGCTTGGCCTGAAGCTGTTCAGCGCCAACCCGCAGCTGGAAGGCTTCTTCTTCATGGCTAACCAGTACAAAGAGAAGATTGCCGCAGGCGGCGCGGATCTGACCGCGCAGCAGATTGCCAACATGAACCATATCGTGGTGAACAACTACACTAACGCCGGTCTGAGCATTCTGTTCCTGGTGGTGGTGTACAGCATTATCTTCTACGGCATCAAAACCTGGATGAACGTGCGCAACGCCGACGGTCGTACGGATAAAGAAACCCCGTACGTACCGGTGCCGGAAGGCGGCGTGAAGACCTCTTCACACCATTAAAAAAATGGCGGGTGGCGCTACGCTGACCCGCCCTACACAGAAACTGTAGGCCCGGTAAGCGTAGCGCCACCGGGCTTTTTCTGTCTGGAACCCTCAATGTTTGGTAACTTAGGCGAAGCAAAAAAATACCTCGGTCAGGCGGCGAAAATGCTGATTGGCATTCCGGACTATGACAACTACGTTGAGCATATGAAGACCAACCATCCGGATAAGCCGTTTATGACCTACACCGAATTCTTCCGCGAGCGTCAGGAAGCACGCTACGGCGGGAGTGGAGAAGGCGGCGTCCGCTGCTGCTAAAGGAGAGACCATGACCCCGATTGCCGTCACCCTGCTGACCGGTTTCCTCGGCGCAGGCAAAACCACCCTGCTGCGCCACATCCTGAATGAACAGCACGGCTTCAAAATCGCCGTCATCGAAAACGAATTCGGTGAGGTCTCGGTAGACGATCAGCTGATTGGCGATCGCGCCACGCAGATCAAAACCCTCACCAACGGCTGCATCTGCTGCACCCGCTCTAACGAATTAGAAGACGCCCTGCTGGACCTGCTCGACAGCCGCGATCGCGGCGAGATCGACTTTGACCGTCTGGTGATCGAGTGCACCGGCATGGCCGACCCCGGCCCGATTATTCAAACCTTTTTCTCTCACGAAATTCTCTGCCAGCGCTACCTGCTGGACGGCGTGATTGCCCTGGTTGACGCGGTACACGCCGACGAGCAGATGAACCAGTTCACCATCGCCCAGTCTCAGGTAGGCTACGCCGACCGCATCCTGCTGACCAAAACCGACGTGGCGGGGAGCAGTGAAAAACTGCGCGAGCGCCTGACGCGCATTAACTCGCGCGCGCCAATTTATACCGTGACGCACGGCGATATCGATCTGTCTCAGCTGTTCAACACCAGCGGCTTTATGCTGGAAGAGAACGTCACGTCGAAACCACGCTTCCACTTTATGGCGGATAAGCAAAACGACGTGGCGTCGATTGTGGTCGAGCTGGATTACCCGGTGGATATCAGCGAGGTCTCGCGCGTGATGGAGAACCTGCTGCTGTCGTTTGCCGACAGGCTGCTGCGCTACAAAGGCATGCTGTGGATTGACGGTGAGCCGAACCGCCTGCTGTTCCAGGGCGTCCAGCGCCTGTACAGCGCCGACTGGGACAGGCCGTGGGGAGAGGAAGCACCGCATAGCGTGATGGTGTTTATTGGGTTAGAACTGCCGGAAGATGAGATTCGGGCGGCGTTTGCGGGGTTACGCAAGTAGCAATATGTCCCGTTGACCCCCACACCACGGAAAAGGGTTAACGGGAACGTCTGGTAAACTCAGCGTTGCGTATAAATTAAACATCAAAATGTAAACTTAGGTATTTATCCATTACAACAGAAACACTTTTGGAAATTATTAGAAATACAATTAATGCATTTCAAATCACTATTCCGTCCCCGTTCAGCGTCCGTTTAGATAAAAAATTAAACTCAATCTAAACATAAAAGCATTACGTATTGACGTCATGATGCTCCAACTCCGCCATAACAATCAAAAGCAAAATCATTAACAAAATCAGCATAAAACCGCGACCAGCATCACATTTGCAGTCATAAACATCGCTTGTTAAGGTGTCCTCAGATTAATTTGATGACGAGGAAATACTCATGAAAAAGCTTAACGTTCTTATCCTTTCTGCTCTGACCGCCGTATCTGGCTCCGCACTCGCCATGGGCGGCAGCATTGAGCAGGGTAAAAACTTTACCAACCTGAATGTGGAAATGGGTAAATCCTCTTCCGGCCTGTACACCGAAGGTAACTGGCTGAAAAACACCGATGACGGCACCCAGACCGGCGGCGTTGGCGCAGGTTACAACCTGGAAGTTGGCCCGGTGATGCTGAACGCTGGCGCGAAAGCTATCTACATCGGCCCGAAAAAAGGCGATAACGGCGTGGCGTTCCCAATTGGTGGCGGCGTGAGCGTGGCGCTGACCGACAGCATCAACGTATTCGGTGAAGGCTATGTTGCACCGGACGGCCTGAACAACAGCGTGAAAAACTACGTTGAAGCGAACGGCGGCGTAAGCTGGTCACCAATCAAACCGGTTACGCTGAAAGTGGGTTACCGCCACGTGAGCGTTGATGGCAAAGACGGTCGTCCAAACCACACGCTGATTGACGGCGCTTACTTCGGCGGCGGCGTAAGCTTCTAAGCCAGTATTTCGCCCGGCGGCGCTACGCTTGCACGGGCCTACAGTGAACGGTGCAATCTCTTGATACTGTTTACATTGTAGGCCGGGTAAGCGCAGCGCCACCCGGCAAGAAAGGGTCGTGGAAACCTGCCAACCGGCAGGTTTTTTTACTGCTTACTGACGCACGACCACCAGCTTCTGGTTCACAAACTCTTTGATCCCCAGATCCGACAGCTCGCGCCCGTAGCCAGAGCGCTTGACGCCGCCAAACGGCAGCTCCGCCGCGGTATCGGTCAGCCAGTTGATGTAGACCATGCCGGTCTCAATGCGCGACGCCATTTTCTTCGCCCGCTCGATATCCTGGCTGAACACCGCGCCGCCCAGACCGTAGTGGGAATCGTTAGCCAGTGCGACCGCTTCGTCGTCGCTTTTCACCACGTAAACCTGCGCTACCGGGCCGAAGAACTCTTCGAAATACGCCGGGTTATCGCGCGAGATATGCGTCAGGATCGTCGGCTCAAAGAAGCTTCCGTCACGCTGAACCGGCTTGCCGCCATGGTGCAGCTTCGCGCCATTTTTAACCGCCTCGTTAACCTGTTTGGTTAGCGTTTCCAGCGCGTCTTTGGATGACAAAGGCCCCAGCGTGGTGGATTCGTCCAGCGGATCGCCAATTTTCACCTGCTTAAACGCCTCGGTGAATTTGCTCAGGAAGGCATCAGCAATTTTTTCGTGCAGGATAAAGCGCTTCGCCGCTGTACACACCTGCCCGGCATTGTTGAGCCGCGCGTTAACGCCGATCTTCACGGCTTTATCCAGGTCGGCATCGTCCAGCACCACGAACACGTCGTTACCGCCCAGTTCGAGCGTAGATTTCTTGAGGTGCTTCGCGGCCTGCGCCGCGACCACGCTGCCCGCTTTTTCGGAACCGGTCAGCGCGGCACCCTGTACGCGATCGTCGGCAATAATGTTCGCCACCTGCTCGGACGAGATAAACAGATTGGTCCAGGCCCCTTCCGGCGCGCCCGCCTCACGCACCAGGTGCGCAAAGGTTTCGGCACAGTGCGGCACGATGCTGGCGTGTTTGGCGATGACCGGGTTACCCGCCGCCAGGTTCGGCGCGAGCACACGCATCAGCTGATAGTAGGGGAAGTTCCACGGCTCAACGGCCATCAGCACGCCGATCGGGTGGTGCTCTACCCAGGCTTCTCCGAGTTCAGATTCGTATTTCACCGGAGCCAGGAACTGCTTCGCGTTGTCCGCATAGTAGCGGGCGATCTGCGCGCACAGCTTCACCTCGCTGCGGCTCTGTTCGATAAGCTTCCCCATCTCCTGGCTGGCGATTTTAGCCAGCTCCTCAGTACGCTCGTCGATCAGGTCGGCAAGCTTATGCAGCACCGGCAGGCGCTGGCTGATGTCGCCTTTCGCCCATTCTGAATGGTAGAGCGCGTCGGCCGCATTCAGCGCCGCCTCGATATCCGCATCAGTATGGGAAGGATACTCTTTGATGAGCTGGTTAGTGGCAGGATTTACTGTCTGATAAGCCATGTCGAATCTCCTTAATTTACCGCTTAGGGTATTAAGGGTAGTCACTCTGACTGGCTATGGACGTAAAGTTGGGTATATCCGGAAGGTTCTTAGCGAGACGCTGTTGGGATCCACGCCGGGATGGTATAAAAAACGTAGCTCTTAAAAGGATACCCTATGCCCGATACCCGCCTCGTTCGTCAGACGTTCAACCGCATGCCCGGCCTCGAACTGCGCAGCACGTGGCAGAGCACGCAGGCATATAAGCGTCATAGCCATGTGCAAGTGTCTATCGGTGCAATCATGGAGGGGAGTACGCGGTGCGTGTGCGGTGGGCAGGAATATCTGCTCACGCCGGGCGACATCATCGTGATCCCCGCGCACGTCCCGCACAGCTGTAACCCGGTGGCCGGGCTGCCGCGCAGCTACCATATGCTCTACATCGACACTGACCTTCCCCTCGGACAGCAGGTCATTCGTAACGCATCATTGTTTAAGCGCTATCTGGATGTTGTTGAAAACATGTCATCAAAGGCGCTGAACGCGTTGCTTTCCGCAATCCCCTTGTGCGGTGAAGATAAGCAAAGGCTACGTCCAACCAGCCAGCTGCTGCTGCAGGCGATTCTGCAGGATCTTGCCGCTCCGCCCACGCTGGACGCTCTGGCCCGGCGATTTTCCCTGCGTAAAGAGACGCTGATCCGCACCTTCAAGCAGGACACCGGGCTAACGCCGGGCAGCTTCCTCAACATCTCGCGCGTGGAATATGCCAAAGCGCGCCTGCGTGCCGGAGATGAGATTGCCGACGTCGGCTACCAGAGCGGATTTGCCGATCAGAGCCATTTCCACAAAACCTTTGTGAGCTATACCGCAGCCACGCCCCGTCAGTACGCCACCGGCCGATCAATATCGGACAATAAATAGGTTCTCGATCGCCGTAACCTGATCTCAGTTTTTATTCTGAGGTCGCTATGGAACTGTTATTCCCCTCCGCTTTTCTCGCCCTGGCGCTGGCGCATTTTGTTGCCCTGCTAAGCCCGGGACCCGATTTTTTCCTGCTGGTAGGCTACGCCGCACGATACCGCCTGCGCGGCAGCGCCGGGCTGTGCATTGGGATAGGGGCGGGAAACGGGCTCTATATTTTTCTGGTGATTGCGGGATGGAGCGCGCTGCGCCAGTTTTCGTGGCTTTTTGCGCTTATCGAACTGTCCGGTGCGCTTTACCTGCTGTGGATTGGCTCGCACCTGGCGCGCAGCCGTCCGCAGCCCCTTACGCTGAATGAAGCCCACCAGAGCTTTCCCTCGCTGCGCAAGCAGATCCTGCTGGGGCTAGGCTCTGCGCTGCTTAATCCGAAGAATGCGCTGTTCTATCTGGCGCTGATGACGGCATTGCTGGGGCCGAACGTGACGCTGCTTCAGCAAGCGGTCAGTGGCGTCTGGATGGTGATGGTGGTGCTGGTGTGGGATCTGGTGCTGGTGTTGCTGATGGGGCTATCGGCGGTGCAACAGAAGCTCAGCCGTTCGCTGTGGCGGATTGAGCGCACGGCGGGAGTGGTGCTGATGGGGTTTGGCGGGTGGGTGCTGTGGCGGGTGATATCACAAAGTGTGTTGCCCCTATAGAAAGCAACGCCTTCATTGCCTTACAAAATAAGTGACTTAGCTATTAGTATTTATTCCCTGACGTGGCAAGCTAAAGCCACAGAAATCGTTAAGGGAACAACGTGAAAAATTACAAAGTCATTACGCCACTTTTTCCAACCTATGCGCAGGTTCAGGCAATGATGAAAGCCGTCTCCGGCTATTCAGTGAATTCGGTACGTAACATGATCAATGCGATTCAGGAACAAACCGGCACGCCGCAAAACCCGGTTGACTGGTCCGAACCTGATATGTGGATCAACGAACGCCTGAAAGGCGAAGATGCTGAGATCGCGCTGCGGATCTGGAATCAGGATAACCACATCCTCAATCCCCGCCATAGTTACGGTAGCTATTTGTTTCTTAACTCTTCTGTTTTCGAACTGATGGAAACGACGCCGAAAGATATCTGGGTACCCACCGAGCGCGGGCAACAATTTCTAAATCATGATGACGCCACGCTCCGCGCGCTGGACGATAAAGAAGGGTTACTGCAACTTCTTGAACTGCTGGCTGGACGTGAAATGTCCCGCCGTGCTGACTTACTCCCTGAATGGCAGGCTTTTTTACACCAGCATTCAAAGTTCGCTTCTACCAGTTCCATTAAAAGCACCCTCTACTCGCGCCTCTATAACCTGATCGATCGCGATATGGTCGCCCGTGAAGGGATGAGTTACTACATCACCGATAAAGGCCGTGCATGGCTGGCGAATGCCTTACCGGCCCGCAAAGCCGATCCACGAAAAGAACTTCTGGATGCGGTTAAGCGCTACAACCAGCAGCAAAAAGAACAGCTACGCGAACAAATCAGCACCATGAATCCCTACAAGTTTGAGCATCTGATTGGTCAACTTCTGGAGGCGATGGGTTATGAACAGGTGGAAGTGACCAAAGCGTCGGGCGATAAAGGCGTCGATGTCGTCGGCAGAGTACAGGTGGGCATTACCACCATCACGGAAGTGGTGCAGGTTAAACGTATGCAGAGCAATATTACCCGTCCTGTAATCGACCAGTTACGAGGTGCGTTGCCTTATCACAGTGCGATCCGGGGCACGCTCATCACCACGGGTCGTTTTGCCGGAAACTGTGAAAAAGCGGCTCTGCATCCCGGTGCTGCGCCGATTACCTTGATAGATGGTGACCGTCTCCTTGAACTGCTGATTGAGAATAATGTCGGCATACGACGCAGCAATGCGGTCGAGCTGCTGGACGTGGATTTACAGCTTTTTGATGAACTGGAAGAGGGATTAAAAGGCGAAATTTAACGTCATCGCGCTCTGTCTCCGGGGAAACCGACCCTCTCCCGGAGACACTTAATCAAGCCCCTAACCGATAATCCCAGTCATCCGAATGGATAACGTTACCGTCACGGTAATGCCAGGTAATCCTTTCATAACGAAGCAGAACAAGCTCAAGATGCCCCTGTTTTTCATGGTAAGTCTCTTTCACGTCATGCATCAATGAAAAGAGCGTGACAACCTTCACCGCTTCCAGCGTTATGGTGAAATAGATTTCTTCCTGGCCCGCATCATTGATTCTGTACAGATCAATAGTCGCTTTCCTGAGCGAGCCTCCCGTGCTCAATGCTTTGTATAGAAAAACGCTGAAGGCATCAATTTCCTTTTCGATGAGAAAGGGGCGATGCTGGCGTTTGCTCAGCGCTCTGCCATTGTGCAAGTCAGAGTTATAACTCACATTATGATAAAGACCTAAAACCTCAACCTGATTTTCTCGGTCTTTAATCTTCACGGTGCCTTTTATAATATTACCCGCATCGTCAGTTAATGACATATAGCCCGGAATGGCCATTTAGATATCCTTTTCGAATGGAATAGAGTGTTCAACGGTTGAGATCATAACGGCGAGGCATCTTTTACCATCCGGGCTTTTAACCTTAAACATCTCCCTGATGGAATCGACATACAGCTTATTACTCTCTGCTTCGGTCTCGGGGAAATTGGCAAAAGCGCAGACTTGTTCAATAGTGAGCAACGGTTTTTCGTCTTTTAAGATTGCTAAGACACCCTCAGGGTTATGCGGAATGGCTTCTGAAAGTGCCGCCTTTAAATCTTCAGCCGTACTGGCGTCCACTCCGGGCTCCAGCGCACTCGCTACGGCTAACCATGCATGAGTTCCTTTACGGATCTCTGGAATGACATGACTCCACCATTTCGACTCACCGTTTTCATTTGAATCCAGTTCTACCACAACACTTTTAGCACCTTTTTCATTTATCATTTGCATAATCTGGTCAGGGGTAAGACCTTTAGCAAATAAAGCCGTTGGGACACATATTAAGACGATAATGATGAGATAATTCATTATCGCACCACCAGAATGGTGTCACCTGAATCATAAATCATATGGCGCTTGTCCTGGCCATTCATAATGATGCAGCCTGCTGATGCTGATCCCGGAGGTTGGCCTTTTTTATCACCATGAATCTGGAAATGATCTCTTCCAAACGTATTGGTGCCAGCTATAGGTTCAAGAATAATGGCTTCTGCACTTTTATGGTTGTTCCACCCTGCGATAAAATAAACGCCTCGTGGAATAGGGCCTTTGTTTCGCTGCCGTTCACACTCAGGCTTATCTTTCGATTCTCCAGCACCGCTGTAACAGTTAGCGACAAACTCACCATTGTGGCTCAATACTCCCGTCGATACTTTATATTCCCATGTCATAAAAACACTCCTTTTACTCAACAGGAATTAATCTTAGATTCAATAATCAAATAAAAATAACAACGTTTATCACAAAATTTAAAAGCAATAATGAACTAGCACAAAAAATTCAGAAAATATAAATATGAATGAAGTTAATTCATATATTTTTTTGATTTTAAATAGCTCATATCACAAATGGACGATGCACTTACTTTACACCACCTTTGCACTTCCCCCCCACAACCCTCTATCCTTAACCCATGGGAAAACATACCGAACTCAAACGCGCCAAGCTGCTTGCGCTGTCGCTGCTGCTGATTGCCGTCGCGGCGTTTATCACTACCCTCTTTCTCCCGCAGACCTTCTGGGTGCGCGGCGTGAAGGCTATTGCCGAGGCGGCGATGGTCGGCGCGCTGGCGGACTGGTTTGCCGTCGTCGCGCTGTTCCGCCGGGTACCTATACCCTTTATCGCGCGGCATACGGCGATTATCCCGCGCAATAAAGACCGGATTGGCGACAATCTCGGCCAGTTCGTGCAGGAGAAGTTTCTCGATACGCAGTCCCTCGTCGCGTTAATTCGCCGCTATGAGCCGGCGCAGATGATTGGCACCTGGTTCAGCAGGCCCGACAACGCCCAGCGTGTTGGGCAGCATCTGATTCAGGTGATGAGCGGTTTTCTGGAACTTACCGACGACGGGCGCATACAGCGCCTGCTCAAACGCGCGGTGCACAAGGCCATCGACAAGGTCGATTTCACCGAGACCAGCGCCGTGATGCTGGAGAGCATGACCAAAAACAACCGCCACCAGGTGCTGCTGGATGCCATCATCAACCGCCTGATTACGCTTATTCAGCGTGATAGCACGCGGGATTTTATTGCCGACCAGATTGTCCACTGGCTGAAAACCGAACACCCGCGCAAGGCGATGGTGCTGCCCACCGAGTGGCTCGGGGACCAGAGCGCTGAGATGGTCTCAAACGCGGTAAACGCGCTGCTGGATGACATTAGCCATGACCGCACGCATCAGATCCGCCAGGCGTTTGACCGCGCCACGCTGAAGCTCATCGACAACCTGAAAAACGATCCGGAGATGGCGGCCAAAGCCGAGAACATTAAGCACTACCTGAAGAATGACGAGGCGTTTAACCGCTATCTGGGCGAGATGTGGTCTGACCTGCGCCAGTGGCTGAAGGCGGATATGCACAGCGAGGACTCCCGCGTGAGGCAGCGTATCGCCAACGCCGGCCAGTGGTTCGGTGAAACCCTGACGAACGACGCGAACCTGCAGGCCTCGCTGAACGAGCATCTGGAGCAGGCCGCGCACCGCGTCGCGCCGGATTTTGCCGCGTTCCTGACCCGCCACATCAGCGACACGGTGAAAAGCTGGGACGCCAAAGACATGTCCCGCCAGATAGAGCTTAACATCGGCAAAGATCTGCAGTTCATTCGCGTCAACGGCACGCTGGTCGGCGGGACGATTGGCCTGATCCTGTTTTTACTCTCGCAGCTCCCTACAGTGCTTGCGCATTACTCCGCTTTCGGCGGCGCGATAACGTAACGCGTCGCCTGGAAGCGGTTGAGGATCAGGTGCACCAGAAACACCATCGTCAACGTTGCCACCAGCGCAACGGTGACGGAGGTGATGCGGTACAGATCGCTGAACACCAGGTCGCTGTCCGGGTGCATGTTCTGGCCGAACATAATGCCGATGGTGGTAATACTGGCGAAACCCACGCCTGCCCCGACCTTTTCCATCACGTGCAGGCGAGCGCCAAACGCCAGACCGAGGCCAATCAGCGGCATCATCAGCAGCATATGGCTGCTGTGGTCGTAGAGGACGAGCTGCACAATGAGTATGTAAATACAGCCCAGCACCACGCCCACCACGCGCCAGATGGAGCTCATCACCGAGCCGCGATAGTGCATAGGGAACAGGATCAAAATCCCCGCCATCAGCGCCGAGAGGGAGTCGCTCAAATCGCTAATCTGAAAAATGACGAAAATCATCGTCGCGACGGTGCCGGAGAGCAGCGACTCGTGGCGCACCCGGGCGTCGTCTTTTTCAATCAGCGGCGGCGGCTTGCGCGGCTCAACGTCCGGCAGCAGGTAGTTCATCAGCGCGCTCAGGCATACCGCCATCACGCTCGCTTCGATGTTGGAGAACAGCAGCGTGTGCCAGTTGGTGGTGGGATAGCTCATAAAGTTGAGCATCACGCTCTGGCAGACCACGCCCATCGATCCGAACAGGAACAGCGGCCCCTTGCTCATAAAGCGAAAGCGCATCACGTACAGGGCGAACACCACCAGCGTCATGATGACCGGCCATTGCGACAGATAGCCGATGATAAGCACCATTTCGACGCAGTTGAGCGAGGCGCTAAAGATAAACTGCTTCGCCACGTGTCGGTTAAACACCGGCACCAGCGACAGGAGCATGATCGGATAGACCACAAAAAACACGCCGTAGCTGGTGTTGTAGAAGCTGGAGATGCTGAGCGCGATCATCCCGGCAAAGACGATGCGCAGGGTCTGGCGAAAGTCGTTTGCCGTGTAGACGATATTGCCGTGCGGGGTAAAGACCCGCGCCAGGGTGCTGATAGACATCGAACTAATAAACATAGTGAAGCAGGCTCACCAGGTGGATCTGCATCCCGGAGAAGAAGCGCGCAAACGGCCCTTCGCTGTTGTAGAGCTGCACGGTGGCGCGCGCGCCTGTCGGCAGATGCTTCGGCAGCGCCTCGTCCAGCGCGACGTGAATGCGCATGCGCTGGGCGTCGCGCACCCAGCGGTTTGAGGTTTCCGGCTCGGAGAGTTGACCGTTAACCGCTTCCTGCCCGGCGAGGATCCCCGCGTCGCTGCTGGTCACGTGCGCACGGAACACCCGGCCCGGAAAGGCGTCGAACACCACGGCGGCGTCGGTGCCCTGATGGGTATGGCGCAGGCTCTTCTCGCGAAAATCGGCCACGATATCGGTCTGGTTGTTCACCAGCGCCAGCGAGGCCGAACCGGAAGTGGCATAAAAGCCGGGGCTCAGCTGCAGGTTACTCACCGTGCCGTCGGCTTCGGCGTAGACCTTCGTCCAGCCGAGGTTCAGCTCCGCCTCGTCCAGCGCGTTACGGTATTTTTGCAGCGTTACGTTGCGGTGCTCGTCACGCTCGCCGCGCTGAATGCGCAGGTTATGGATGTTGGCCTGAAGTGAGCTAACGGACTGCTCGCTGCTTTGCCAAGCGGTGCGGACTTTATCCAGATCCGACTGGGAGACGTTCTGCAGCGCGCTCAGCTTCTGGTAGCGATCGAAGGTGACTTTGTCGTTACGCGCCGTCAGCACGGCGGTTTTCAGGCTGGCCTGCGCGGAGGCGATCTGCGCGTCCAGCTGATCGTTGGAAAGACGAGCCTGCTCAAGCGCGATTTGCGCGGCTTCGACCTTATTGCGAAACGGCGTGTCGTCGAGCTCGAACAGCAGATCGCCTTTCTTCACCTGGCTGTTGTTGTGCACGTGGACGGCCGCCACGTATCCGGAAACGCGCGCGGACACCGGCGTCACCACGCGCATCACGGTGGAGTCCGGCGTCAGCGGGATCCAGATATCCGCGACGATAAAGTAGACAAACATCAGCAGGAAAGAGGCAATACTTACCCTTACCCAGCGGGCAAACTTTTGTTCAGGAGTCATTATTTTTCGGTCTTGTTATCTTCTTCGCGGATTGTCCGCAAATTGCAGGCGATTTGATTCAGCGTGGCGCTGAAAATGTCGATATGGTCCGGCGCGATGTTTTGCGATACGCGAGCCTGAAAGTTCTCAATAACCTGGGTGAGCGTTTCAAGAACGGTTTTACCCTCAGGCGTCAGCGTTAACAGCCGGATGCGCTTGTCATAAGGCGATACGATGCGCAGCAGGTAGCCCTGCTTTTCCAGCTGCGTCAGGGTGCGCATCAGCGGCGGCAGTTCGATACCCTGCACCTCCGCCAGTTCGCTCACCGAGACGTTATCCCCAAGCTGGTGAAGCTGCATCATCACCGTCCAGCTCGACTGGGTTAACCCGGTATCGAGAATGGCGTCGTCGATCACCGCGCGCCACTGACGCACGACCATCGCCATCCGCATGCCCATCGGCCTGCGGCAGAACAGATCTTCTTCACTCATGGGGAGTCCTCTCGTATTACGCACTCAAGATAATAGTTATCAGGGTAAGTATCAAGAAACGAGAGGCTAAAGAGCAGGAATTGCGAAAACGATGTTCTCCCTCTCCCCGTGGGAGAGGGTTGGGGTGAGGGCACCAGCCCGCAGCAGAGTTTAGCGGCTAAAAAGTCTCTGAACGGCACTTTTCCCCGAAGCCGTCACCACCACCTCCCTGTACCCCGCCACGCGCTGGATCCAGCCTTTGCTTTCCAGATAAATAAGCAGCGCCGCGCCCGCCTCACCGCCAAGATGAAAGCGCCGCTCGCTCCAGTCCAGGCAGGCGCAGCAGGCCCTACGACGGGTGTTGGAATTTAACGGAACGCCGAGTTTCAGAAACTGCTCCCGGCCATGCAGCGTGAGCGCTGAACCGTCCGCCTCAAGCCAGCCTTCCGCCTGCATAAAATCATAGATCTGCACCGCAACCGTTCCGGCAAGATGATCGTAGCAGGTTCGCGCTTCGCGCATGGCCCTCGGCGCGCTGGTTTCCGGCGGCGTAATGCGGCTCCAGGAGAGCCCCATCATCTGCTCCACCAGCTCCGCAACGTCGTGCCCCGCCAGACGGTAGTAGCGGTGCCGCCCCTGCGACAGGCAGGTGATCAGTTTACCGTCTACCAGCCGGGCGAGATGCCCGCTGCCGGTCGACGGCGCGACGTCTGCGGCAGCGCTGAGTTCGGTGGCGGTCCACGCCCGCCCGTCCATCAGCGCGCAGAGCATTTTCACGCGGGACGGGTCGGCCATGGCAGCCGCTACCGCGGCAATGGCCTGTTCCAGCGCCGCGCCGCTGTCAGGAGGTAAGCTCGTCTTTAACATTGGTCGCCCAGGGTCTGGTGATCTCTGCGGCCAGCTTATCATTATCCGTCGGCAGAATGAGGTGAACGTCATACATCTTCGTGCCCTCCGGTTTCGGAACTGTACTCCCGCACCAGCTGCGCCACCCGAATACGGTAGAAAGAAAAAATCGACTCCCGCCCTTCGGCCTGCGCCGCCTGATGAAAAACATTCTGCTTCCAGCGGCGGACGGCCTCTTCGTCCCGCCACCAGGAAAGCGACAGAATTTTGCCGTCGGTCGTCAGGCTCTGGAACCGTTCGATATCAATAAAGCCGTCAATATCAGCCAGCAGGGGTTTAAGTTCTGCTGCGAGCTGCAGATAGCGCGCCTGATGGGCAGGCTCGGCGTTGGCTTCGAAAAGGACTGCGATCATGATGGTCTCTCCGTTGTGATGTTGGGGAGAGAGTGCAGGTTAGAGAGGAACGATGCTTCGGCAAAGAGCGAAGTGTTGGGCTGGATGGCGCTACGCTAAACTTCTCATTGAATTTTGCTGAAGCCGCACCTATCATTGATGTACGGATTAACGCCGTACAATTCAAACAACGCCGAAAACAATTGAGAAGCACATCATGTCAGCACTGAAGAAACAGCGCATCGATTTGAGGTTAAGCGAAGACGACAAAAGCCTGATTGAAGAAGCTGCGGCTATGACAAATCAGTCAATTTCACAGTTCATGGTCAGTACGGCCTCTGAACGCGCGGCGGAAGTGATTGATCAGCATCGTCGCCTGGTTCTTAACGAAGCATCCTGGAATCAAGTGATGGATGCCATCACCAATCCGCCCGCGCCAAATGACCGCCTGAAACGCGCAGCGAAGCGTCTCCAGGATATGGAGTAATACGTGAACGACGTGAAGATAGGGATTTTTTCAGAAGACGTTGAGTACGACCTGAGCCAGTTCGATTGTGGAGAAGCAAGCCTTAACGCCTTTCTTGCGGAACACCTGCAGCGCCAGCATCGCGGAAAGTTTTTGCGCGCCTATGTCCTAACGACTCGCGAGGAAAAACCGCGCGTACTGGGCTTTTACACGCTATCCGGAAGCTGTTTTGAGAAGGCTTACCTGCCTTCCAAAACGCAGCAGAAACGTGTTCCCTATAAAAATGTGCCGAGCGTAACCTTAGGAAGGCTGGCGATTGATAAACACATTCAAGGGCAGGGTTTTGGAGAATTACTCCTCACCCATGCCATGAAAACCGTTTACCAGGCCTCTTTTGCCGTGGGCATACATGGCCTGTTCGTCGACGCGCTGAACGATAAAGCCAAAAATTTTTACCTCAAAATGGGATTCATACCGCTTCTGGCCGAGAACGAGTACACGCTCTTCCTGCCGACAAAAACCTTCGAAAACCTGTTTGAAGATTAGCTAGCCCAGAATCGACCGCGGCTCCATAAACGCCCTAATCCCCCACTCGCCCATCTCGCGCCCCACGCCGGAGTGCTTAAACCCGCCGAACGGCGCTTTCGGTTCATGGGCAAGGGTGTTCACCAGCACGCGGCCTGCAACAATCTGTTGCGCCACGCGGTGCGCGCGATCCGTATCGCCGCCCAGCACTATCGCGCTCAGGCCGTATTCTGTGTCGTTGGCAATGACAATCGCCTCCGCCTCGTCCTGATAAGGGATTACGCACAGCACCGGGCCGAAAATCTCGTCGCGGGCAATAGCCATCTGATTGTTAACGTCTACAAACAGCGTCGGGCGCACAAACCAGCCGTCCCGGGTGCCTTCTGGTCGCCCTTCGCCGCCCGCCAGCAGGCGCGCGCCCTCTTCGCTTCCTTTGCGGATATAGCCCTGCACCCGCAGCCACTGCTTTTCGCTGACCATCGGGCCGACGTCCGTTGCGCTATCGCGCGGGTCGCCGGATGTCACTTCCGCCACGGCCTGCGCCAGCGCGGTTTCGATCTCCGCCTTACGCGCCTGCGGCACCAGAATGCGCGTTCCGGCCACGCACGCCTGCCCGCTATTCATAAATCCGGCCTGAACGATCAGCGGGATCGCCTGCGCCAGATCAACATCATCCAGCAGGATCGTCGGCGATTTACCGCCCAGCTCCAGCGTCACGCGCTTAAAGCTCTCCGCCGCGTTACGCAGGATCGCCCTGCCGGTATTCGTCGAGCCGGTAAAGGAGATTTTTGCCACGTCCGGATGGCGGCTGAGGGTATCACCCACCGTGTCGCCGCGCCCGGTGACGATATTAAACACACCCGCCGGCAGCGCGGCATCGCGCAGCGCTTCGGTGACAATCTGCGTTTGCAGGGCGCTCATTTCGCTCGGTTTGATGACTGCCGTACAGCCCGCAGCCAGCGCGGCCGCCAGCTTGCCGCAGATAAACCCGGCGTCGCTATTCCACGGCGTAATCAGCCCCGCTACGCCAAGCGGCGTCATCTGCACCGTGGCTGCGCCTGCGGGGGTGGCGAATTCAAACGCCTCCAGCGCCTCGATGGCCTGGGCAATCACCTCCGCCGGATAGCTTGCCATCCACGTCGAGCGCGAGGCGGGCGCGCCGTACTCTTCAATGACCGCCTCCAGCAGATCGTCATGGCGAGCGGCCACGGCGGCGTGCATACGTTTTAGCGCCGCGATGCGTTCCTGCTTCGTGGTTCTCGACCACGCCGGAAACGCCGCTTTTGCCGCCGCAACGGCGCGCTCTGCGTCAACCTCATCCGCCAGACGAACCTGGCCGATGACCTGCGCCGTCGCTGGGTTGTACAAATCAAACCACTCGGTGCCGTGCGGGGTAACAAATTCGCCGTTAATAAAGATCTGTTCGATGGTGTGCATATAAACCTCCTCAGGCTGTGTGAGCACAGTCTGGCACGGCTTCTCCGTTGCGATAATCCACGCTATGCTGCAAGGGTTATTTCGATTTTCAGGATAATCTATGCATCGTTCAGGTCTGACAGAGCTGGAAGTAGTGATGGCCGTGGTGCGACGCGGCAGCTTTCGCGGCGCGGCGCAGGAGCTGGGCATGTCCGCCACGGCGGTAAGCAACGCTATCGCCGGGCTGGAGAGCCGCCTTGATGCCCGCCTCTTTAACCGCACCACCCGCAGCGTGGCGCTCACCGACGCCGGGCAGCGCTACGTGGCGCGCGTCGGTCCGGCCCTGCAGGAGATCCGGCTCGCCGGCGAGGAGATACACAGCGACGCCGGGGAACTTACCGGCACGCTGCGTCTGAACGTACCGAACCATATCGGCACCCTGTTTCTGGACCAGCTGCTGATCGACTTTATGATCCGCTACCCGAAGATGCGCGTAGAGACCGTCAGCGAAGCGCGAATGATCGACATCGTCGCGGAAGGCTACGACGCGGGGATCCGCCTTGAGGAGTCCGTACCGCAGGACACGATCGCCGTGCCGCTGACCGGCGAGATCCGCCAGCTGGTCACCGCTACGCCGGAGTATTTTGCACGTCACGGCATTCCGCAGATGCCGGAGGATCTGCTTTCACATCAAGGGGTCGGCATGCGTATGGCGCACGGCGGGATCTACCGCTGGGAGCTGGCGCGTCGGGGTGAGACGTACGCGCTTGCCGTGCCGCCACGCTTTTCGACGTCCGATCTTTTCGCGTCAATCCGGGCCGTGAAGGCAGGACTCGGGGTCGGTTTTTTACCGGAACTCTATATTCAGGACGAGCTGAAAAGCGGGGAACTGGTGAGCGTATTAAACGACTGGGCGCAGCCCTTTGCCGGGCTGCGTCTGTACTACCCAGGCCATCGCCACGTCCCGCCGGGCCTGCGGGCGCTGGTGGCGATGATCCGCGAGCGCGGAATTATTCCAGGTTAGCCTTATTCAGCCCGTAAGCCACGTCCAGCGATCCCGGCTCCATGCGGGAGGTGATCCCCAGACGGTTCCAGGCGTTGATCGCCACGATGGCGAAGTTCAGCTCTGAAATCTCCACGTCGGAAAAGTGCTCCGCCACGCTGCGGTACAGCGCGTCGCTTACGCCGTGAACCCCAATCTGCGTCAGCGCTTCGGTGAAGGCCAGCGCGGCTTTCTCGCGGGCGCTGAACAGCGGAGATTCGCGCCAGGCCGCCAGATGGTACAGGCGCAGCTCGCGCTCTCCGGCGATTTTGGCCTCTTTGGAGTGCATATCCAGGCAGAAGGTACAGCCGTTGAGCTGAGAAACGCGAATGTCGATCAGGTGCTTCAGCGCCGGGTCAATGGAGGTTTTTGCCACCTCCATGCTCAGGGCGGACAGGGCGTTGGCAAGGGCAGGTGTAGCTTTATGGTGGTTGACGCGAGTGCTCATTGTCTTTCCTCTTTTTGTGCGGCATATATCATGCGATGAGGTAAATTTACGCCGTTCATGACATAGTCAAAAGACACAAAAACCGTAAAAGAAGGTAGGACATGAAGCTGGGCTATCACGAGATTTACTCGCGCTATCGCGACAATATTACGCGCGGCGTGCTGAAGCCCGGCGACAAGGTGCCCGCCATTCGCGTGCTGGCCGAAGAGCTGAAGGTGGCGCGTAAAACCGTCGAAACGGCCTACGCCATCCTGACGGGCGAAGGGTATCTTGTGAGCCAGGGCGCGCGCGGCACGCGCGTCAACCCGGATTTACTGTTGCCGGATAAAAATCCCCCTGCGGAACAGCCCACCGGTACGCTTCCGGCATCGCTCATCAGCCAGCGCGAACGGGCGGGGTTTCTGCGCCCCGGCATCCCCGCGCTCGACAGCTTCCCCTATAAAAAATGGCTGCTCCTCGCAGGCCAGGCGACGCGCTCCATGCGCCAGGAGGAGATGCTCAACCCGCCGGTGCTGGGCTGGTACCCGCTGCGCGAGGCCATTGCCCGCTATCTGAATATTTCACGCGGTTTGTCCTGTACGCCGGAACAGGTGCTGATCACCAGCGGCTACAGCGGCAGCCTGCGGCTTATCCTCGACACGCTCGCCGGGCGCATCGACAAAGTGCTGTTTGAGGATCCGGGCTATTTTATGGGCCAGCAGCTCCTCAAGCGCATCGTGCCGCGGCTGCACGCCGTACCCGTCGATCGTTCCGGCATTGATACCGAATACCTGCTGCGTAACCATCGCGACGCGCGCTTTGCTATCGTCACGCCGTCGCACCAGAGCCCGCTGGCGGTCACGCTTTCTCTGCCGCGTAAGCAGCAGCTTCTCGACTGGGCCTCGCAGCACGAGGCGTGGATCGTTGAGGACGACTACGACGGCGAATTTCACTACACCCGAAAGGTGCTGCCGTCGCTAAAAAGCCTCGACCAGCACGACCGGGTGATTTTTATGGGCACCTTCAGCAAAACCATCATGCCCTCGCTGCGCATGGGGTATATCGTGATGCCCGCCAGCACCGTTGAGGCGTTTACCGACTGCGCGGACATCGTCGCCAGCGGCCAGCCGGTGCTGACGCAGAAGATCCTCACCGCGTTTCTCAACGAAGGCCATTTTTTCCGCCACCTCAAGAAAATGCGCGCGCTTTACCAGACCCGCCGCGACTGGATGATAGCCGCCCTGCGCGAGGTATACGGCGATCTGTTTTTCACCGAGCAAAACGACGGCGGGATGCATGTTGTGGCGTTTCTCACGAAGGGAAGCTGCGACCGTGAGATTGCCCGCTGCTGGCAGGCGGAGCAGCTTCAGGTGAACGCGCTGTCCGAGTGGTATCGCGGCACGAGCAAACGCTACGGGCTGGTGATGGGCTATAACAACGTGCGGTCGTATCAGGAGGCGCTGGATTTGCTGGAAAGGCCGAAGCGGCAGACCCTTGCGCTGTTGAGCTGAACACCGCCGGGTGGCGGCTACGCCTTACCCGGCCTACGGGATCTGAACTGGACATCGCCGGGTGGCGGCTTCGCCTTACCCGGCCTACGGGATCTGAACTGGACATCGCCGGGTGGCGGCTGCGCCTTACCCGGCCTACGGGGTCTGCACTGGACACCGCCGGGTGGCGGCTTCGCCTTACCCGGCCTACCTGCTCCCGTAGGCCCGGTAGGCGAAGCGCCACCGGGCGATAAATGCCTCACACGTCATACCGCGACAGCCCAACGTCCTTGAGCTGCTCGTCGCTCATCTGGCTCAGAATGCGACGGGTACGGTTGATCCGATACCAGCTGCAGATCGTCTTCCCAATCCAGACAAACGCAATAAACGGACGTTTTGAACGATTTTCAAAGAATTCCATGATGCTCTCCTCGCTGTGCCGATGAGGCTATGATCGTGGAATTCAGGCCGTACAATACAGATGCAAAAACAACTTTTGTTTAACATACAGATCCGCTAAAACAGTATCTGCATGCCGTTTTTCGCGGCAATCTGTACTGGTTTGATTATCTGTATGGCTAAAACAAAGGATACAGCATGACGCGCTACCAACATCTGGCCAATCTTCTGGCGGAACGCATTGAACAAGGGCTGTATCGCAAGGGTGAACGTTTGCCGTCGGTGCGCGCGCTGAGCCAGGAGCACGGCGTGAGCATCAGCACCATACAGCAGGCCTATCAGATCCTCGAAAACCTTCAGCTGATCACGCCCCAGCCGCGATCCGGCTATTTTGTCTCTCAGCGCAAAGCCCAGCCGCCCGTACCGGCCATGACGCGTCCGGTGCAGCGCCCGGTTGACGTCACCCAGTGGGACGAAGTGATGATGCTGCTGGACGCCCGCGCCGACAAAGAGATGATCTCCTTTGGCGGCGGGTCGCCGGATATCAACCAGCCAAGCCTGAAGCCCCTGTGGCGCGAGATGAGCCGCATTGCGCAGCATAACCCTGCCGAGATGCTGAGCTATGACGTGCTCGACGGGCGCCTGGAGCTGCGCGAGCAGATCGCCCGCCTGATGCTGGACGGCGGCTCAACGGTGGCGGCCAACGAGATTGTGATCACCAATGGCTGCCACGGCGCTCTGTCGATTGCTCTGCTCTCGGTGTGCAAACCGGGGGATATCGTGGCGGTGGAGTCGCCGTCGTTTCACGGCACCATGCAGATGCTGCGCGGGTTCGACATCAAGGCCATTGAGATTCCCACCGATCCTGAAACCGGCATCAGCATTGAGGCATTAGAGCTGGCGCTGGAGCAGTGGCCGATTAAGGCGGTGATCCTGGTGCCGAACTGCAATAACCCGCTCGGGTTTATCATGCCGGAGGCGCGCAAGAAGCAGGTGCTGGCGCTGGCCCAGCGGCACGATATCGTCATTGTAGAGGATGATATTTACGGCGAACTGGCGGCGGAATATCCGCGTCCGCGCACCATTCACTCGATGGACATTGATGGCCGGGTGATCCTCTGCAGCTCGTTTACCAAAACCGTGGCGCCGGGCCTGCGCGTCGGCTGGATTGTGCCTGGGCGCTATTACGACCGGGTGATGCACATGAAGTATGCGGCGGGCGGGTTTAATGTTCCCGGAACGCAGATGGCGGTGGCCGCGTTTGTTCGCGACGGCCACTATCACCGCCACGTGCGGCGCATGCGCCAGATTTATCAGCAGAATATGGAAACCTATACCTGCTGGGTACGGCAGTATTTTCCGGCAGAGATTTGCGTCACGCGTCCGCAGGGCAGCTTCCTGCTGTGGATAGAGCTGCCGGAGAAGGTGGATATGGTGTGCGTCAGCAAACAGCTGTGTCGGCTGAAGATCCAGGCGGCGGCCGGGTCGCTGTTTTCCGCCTCCGGGAAGTATCGCAACTGCCTGCGCATCAACGTGGCGCTGCCGCCGACGGAGAAGAACCGGGAAGCGCTGAGGAAGATGGGCGAGGCGATTGTGATTGCGATGGAAGAGTAGTGCGTTTTTGCCCTCAACCCAACCCTCTCCCACAGGGAGAGGGTGGAAATCGTCAACGACTCAGAACTTCCACGAAACGCTGCCTACAATGCTGCGTTCTGCGCCGAAGTAGCAGTAAGAGAGCGAGTTACACGCCGCCACGTAGCTTTTGTCCGTCAGGTTATTGACGTTCAGCTGCGCGCTTACGCCCGTGAGCCCCACCTTCGACAGGTCATACCCCACCACCATATCCACCAGCGTATACGACGGCAGCGTATGGGTGTTCTGGCGATCGCTGGTGATCCCGTTGACATAGCGCACGCCGGAGCCGACGGTCAGGCCGTCCAGCGGGCCGGTTTTGACGTCGTAGCTCAGCCAGCCGCTGGCCATGTTACGCGGAGCATAGACGGCGCGCTTGCCCTCTTCCTCCGGGCTGCTCTTCTTGTAGCGAATATCCGTGTAGGTATACGCCGCCTGCACGCGCAGGCTGTCGGTCAGCTGGCCAATCGCCTCCAGCTCAACGCCCTCGGACTCGATTTCGCCGATGGAACGGTACGGATCGGTCGGCTCCTCCTTGGTGGCGATGTTCTTCTGGTTGATGCGGAACACCGAGGCGCTGAACTGGCTGTTCATCCCTTCCGGTTCATACTTCACGCCCGCTTCCCACTGCTTGCCCTTCATCGGATCGAGAATATTGCCCTTCTCGTCGGCAAAGCTGGTCGGCGTAAAGGCGGTGGAGTAGCTGACGTATGGCGCAATGCCGTTATCAAACAGGTACAGCAGCGCCGCGCGGCTGCTGAAGTTGTTCTTATCCAGATCGCTGCGGGTATGGTTGAAGTTGTCGACGTTCGACACGCTCACCTGGTCGTAGCGCCCGCCCAGCGTCAGGCGCCAGCGGTCGATGGACATCTGATCCTGCAGGTAGTAGCCGGTCTGGCGCAGCTTGTGTTTTTCCCTGCTGTACTGGGTGATGTAGTCCGGCTTCGCGCCGTACACCGGGTGGAAGGCGTCGATCGGCGGGAAGCCGCCGTAGTAGCCGGTCACGTTGTTGGTACGATCCTGGTAATCCATGCCGATCAGCACGCGGTGATTCACCGGCCCGGTGTCAAAGCTGCCGTCGACCTGGTTATCCAGGGTAATGGCGTTCATCTTCTCGTCGGAGCCGGAATAGCCGCGGTTCAGCTCGGTGTCGTTCAGCCAGCCTGCGGCATACACCTGGTTCAGCTCCACTTTGGTGTGCAGGTAGCGCAGCTTCTGGCGCACGGACCAGCCGCTGTCAAACATGTGCTCAACGTTATAGCCGACCATGTTTTCCCGACGATCGTACTTGTCGTAATCGTCCTCGCCTTCGAAGAAGGTGTTGGAGATTTTTTTACCGCTGTGCGATACGACGGTGCCGTCATACGGCAGGCCGGAGTGGCTGCCGCCTTCCGGATCGCGGTGCAGGTAGGCCATCAGCTCCAGACGGGTGTTGTCGGTGATGCGCCAGGTCAGGCTCGGCATCAGCGCGTAGCGTTCTTCCTTCAGCGGATCGAACTGGGAGTCGGCGTAGCGGGTCATCCCGCTGAGGCGCACCGCCACGCGGTCGTTATCATCAACCGGGCCGGTGACGTCGAACATCGCCCCGCGCTGGTTATTGTTTCCGGCGAAGAGCTTGATCTCCCCACCGGGATCGAACGACGGCCTGCGGGAGGTGAGCGCCACGATCCCGCCCGGCGACGAGCGGCCATAGAGCACGGAGGCCGGGCCGCGCACGACTTCGATGCTGTCCAGGAACCACGGGTCAACCACCAGCGAGCTGTGGGAATTGGTGTCGCCCATCATCTTCAGGCCGTCGAGATAGACGTTGTCCAGGCTGCCGTCCGAGAAGCCGCGCAGCACCATGTAGTCAAAGCGGTTTGATGCACCAATCTGGTTGCTGTACACCCCCGGCGTGTAGCTCACGGCCTGACGCACGCTGGTTGCCCCCTGCTCTTCGAACTGCTCGCGGGTGACGATAGAAACGGACTGCGGCGTTTCAATATCCGGCGTTTCAAGCTTGGTGGCCGCAGACTGCATCTGCGAGGTCACCACCACGGTGTCAGTTTTTTGGGCATCCTGCGCCAGTAAAGGAAAAGCGACGCTACCGGTAACCCATCCCACCAGCAGTGCCAGACGCGATTTAGCAAACATAACTCTCTCCAGAGATATTTCTTATTGTTAATAAGAATTATTACCTTTTTGAGAGTGCAAACGGCTATGCGCGCCGCCAGGTTATGTATGCGCGATGCTAAACCGCACGGGATGCGTTCGCGCGAAAGGAGAAATTACGTTAGCGGGGTTTGCGCACGTCGCCCGGCGAAACCCCGTAATGACGGCGAAACGCGGTGGCGAAGTTGGTGGCATGCTGATAGCCACACATCCACGCCGCCTGCTGCACGCTGTGGCCGTCAAGCAGATAGCGGCGCGCCAGCGCAAGGCGGCAGTCGCGCAGGTAGTCGAAAAGCGTGCAGCCGTAGCGCTGACGAAACTTGCTGCGCAGGCTGCTTGGGCTCATGGCCGCAAGGGCCGCCAGCTGCGCGAGAGTATGATCCTGCTCAGGAGAGTGTTCAAGCAGGCTCCGCACGCGCTCAAGACGCGCATGCTCAGGCCGACGCGGACAAGGCTGCTGGCGCTGGTTCAGGCCGTGGCCGAGCAGCTGATACATCAGCCCCTCCAGCAGCAGCCTGCGCGAGAGCACGCTTCCGCCGTGCTGCTGCGCATGCTGAATACCTGACATCACAAACCCGGGAACGTGCCAGACGAACGTGGGGGCATTCAGGCTTTGCCATTCCAGAAGCAGCGACTCAAGCAGGGCCTCACGTCCGGCATTGTGCGGGTACACCCCAAACGAGAGCGTTTTCAGCGTACTGTCGGCATCGTGACGCGCGCTCATCACCTGATCTTCACTCAGACGAGAGCTGAACGCCATGCCGGGGCGGATGGGATAGTCGATGCCATTGAGCGTGAGCGTCACGCACCCTTCCAGCACCACCAGCATATAGAGCGGGCTGCTGTGGCGAGAGGTGGTTTCATAGGGCTGTAAAACACGCACGTCGGAGTGGGTCAGCGAAATGCCGGACGAAAGCGTCATCTCTTCCACATTGCCCTGCAGCACGGGGCTTCCGCTGTCCTGGGCGTCTTTCAACTGTGGGAAACGGTAGTCGATGCCGTAGCGCTCGCCAAAGCCAATGAAGTCTTCGACGCAAAAGAGGCGCCTGGTGGACGTATTTTGGTGTGCAGACTGGGTCATAGTGGCTTGTGCGTGGGCGAATAAGTGAGAAAGATTACCATTACGGTGGAGCAAAGGCTACGCCAGCTCTAAAAACGCCTGCGGACGGCATCGTCGAAATAAGCGATGCATTATTTATCCTGGCGCAGAAAAATAAGAATCAGATGAATTATTACCGGTTGGTTATTTCTCTTTCATAATTAGATTATCGCAACCAACGAGGAGGTATTTATGACGATTCACAATAATCGGGCAGAAATTTCACTGGCTCTTGGTGAAGCGGTTTTAGACATCGTGCAAAAAGGCCATGAGGTATCGCGGGAAAATCTCGCCCAGGCGATGAAGATCAAAGCGGAGAAAGAGCGCGACGATGAGCGGCTTCTGAACTACTGGAAGGCCTGTAATATGCTGGTCTGAACATGGCGGCGTTTAGCCCGGCTAAACGCCGCCAACTGTTACTCGTCGAAGAACCAGTAGCCCTGGTTAATCAATCCGGTCAGTTCTTCAATAAACGCCGAGTTATTCAACGCCTCGCCCAGCTCTGCCTGGCCTAGCTGGGTATAGCGGCACAGCGCATCCGCCGCGTTAGCATCCACGGTTTCCAGCTGTTCGCTGTTGATGAAGAAGCTGCCGTTGATGTTTAGCACGCGCAGCCCGCTCAGGCGCGACAGCGTTTCGCCCCCCTGCAGCGCATCCAGCACCTCTTCAGGCGCATACGGCGGCTCGGCTGCGGCGATATCCAGCTCATGGCGCGGCGTAGAGACGAAGCTGCCGAACCATTTTGTGAAATTCTCTGGCTTGCCGATCATGTCGATCATCATCTGACGGATGCGATCGAGCTCGTACTGCTCGACGCGGCCAGGATGTTCACGGCAGGTCAGGTCCGGATCGCTGTAGTGCTCGCCGCCCAGATCGTTTTCCAGCGCGTAGTCGGCGAAGCTGCTGATCAGATCGCGACCGTTTGGCCCGCGGAAGCCCACCGAGTAGTTCAGCGCGGTTTCATGGGTAAAGCCGTCGTGCGGGAATCCTGGCGGGATGTAGAGGATGTCGCCCGGGGCCAGATCTTCGTCGATGATAGGCTCAAACGGATCAACGTGCAGCAGGGCCGGATGCGGGCAGAACTGGCGCATCGGCAGCTTGTCACCTACGCGCCAGCGGCGGCTTCCCATCCCCTGAATGATAAACACGTCGTACTGATCGATATGCGGGCCAACGCCGCCGCCCGGCACGGAGAAGGAGATCATCAGGTCATCCAGACGCCAGTCCGGCAGGACGCGGAATGGACGCACCAGCTCTGCCGCAGGCATATGCCAGTGGTTCACCGCCTGCGCCAGCAGCGACCAGCCGGTTTCGCCCAGATTATCGAAGTGCTCAAACGGACCATTGCTGGCCTGCCATTTTCCGTTGGTCTGGCTCACCAGACGGCTATCGACTTCCGGCTCCATTGCCAGACCCGCCAGTTCGTCCGGGGTAATCGGATCGACAAAATTCGGGAAGGCATTTTTCAGCACAACAGGTTTTTTTTGCCAGTATTTTTCGAGAAATTCCGGCCAGTTCAGGTTCAGTTGATACGCCATGGTAAGCACCAGTGAGAGGGTAAACAGGCGCGATTATGGTGGAGAGCGTGCCGGGCTGCTTTGTCGTGGGTCAAGCCCAGATGATTTGCCTGCAACACGCGTGTTGGCAATGACTAAACCAGGTCATTAGATGAAGTGGTATTAAAGTAATACTTAAATGATAATTTTTCCTGAACCTTTTCCCCCGTTCAATGTTTACTTTTACTCAAGGCATCTTACCTCTTAAACTTGGTAGTTTTTTAATTTTAAGAACAAGATTAGTATTAGGGATTGTTATTCTTTATATTTAGTTCTAAGCTATTTTCTTTTGCATACTTGGTTCATTAAAGGCAATGATTAGAATCACAAGGACTGTTGAAAGCGAACATTGCTTACAAGAATACATTTCAACATTTTCTGTCTTAAATAATCTTATTGACCGACACCTTTCTAAAACTTATCTCAATCTTTTTGCCCGCCCTCAGCAGGCTGAAGATGGTGCGGTTGAATGGTATAGCGAAATAAATGGCAAACCCCAACGCTTTAACGCTTTAAACGTCGTTGAGCGAGACAAAATCGCCACACTCCTCTCACAAAAGCTGGCGGCACTCACTCAACTTCATCAAACACTCTCGACTAGCGCGCAGACGTCGCCCGAAACACTGCAGTTACTGGCAAAAATCGCCAGACAGCCCTCACCAGAAAGAATATGGATCGTTGACGGTCAGCCTGTGATTACGGGCTGGGACATCATGCCTGAAACTAAGTTGCCGGCAGAACCCCTCGCTAAAAAACGTGGATGGTTATGGCTGGGGCTTTTAGCACTGGGTCTGCTCCTGGCTCTTGTTCTCCTGCGCGGCTGCTGGCCGACTTTCAAAGTAGCCACTCCTGTCGTTTCTCCCGTCCAGCCAGCCCCTGAGCATCAGGTCAAAATGCTCTGCCCGGCACAGCGGACAAAACAGCAGGCACCTGAAATGGTTATTATTTTTGATGCTTCTGGCTCTATGGCCATGAGCATGGATGCCACACCAGAAGAGATAATGCGGTGGATGCAGGATAAACCTGTACCCGGTATCGATCGTGAACCTCGGCGCATTACGCTCGCGCATCAATCCGCTAAACACATTATCGATGACGTGCCAAATGACATGGACATTAGCCTTATTGCCGCCGCTAATTGCCACCAGGTGAGCGCAACTCCGGCTTTCCTGCCGGAACAACGCGCTGAGCTCAAAAAGTTAATTGATAAAATCCAGCCGGTGGGTAAAACCGCTCTGGCAGAGGCGTTAGAAGAGGCGGGGAAACGCGTTAATGGCGTTGACCGTGATGCCATAATTCTACTGGTGACGGACGGGGAAGAGACATGCGGAGGCTCGCCTTGTGATGTCGCGCTTGAGCTAAAAAAACGTAAGCCCCGATTACAGGTCAATGTTGTCGATATCATGAATACCGGCGCCGGAAACTGTATTGCCAGCAATACAGGTGGAAAGGTATTTGCGGTCAATAATACGCAGGAGTTTAATAAGATGATGAACAACGCCGTGAAGGAATATATACCGCAGGGTTGTGATTGACACATTAGAGAAAATGATTAAATTGCCGGAAATATAGTTTCACCGTGAAACTTTTTGTGGTAATCGGATATGCATACGTCCCAATAATAAGTTTAGTTTAGGTCTAAACGTTTTCGGCCACTTGCCGATAATACTCAATATTTTGTTGCCATAAACAGATGACGCTGATTACCCGGCGCATTTGCGGCGTCCTTTTCCACAGTGGAACCTGCTTTCACTTGTTCGTTTAACAGCAAAGGCATGCAGCGTGAAAGAAATTTTCCTATGCAGTGACAAGCTCGATAAATATCAGTCGATGGGTGAGAATGGACAAGCAGTATATATTTCCGCACTACAGCTGCGTGAAACCCTCCGACTTAGAAAACAAACGGCGGTTGCTGACACTTTAGCCATCCCGCAAATCAGCGAGCATGGCGATCGAATCGACTGGTATGCCCCACTGGCCGGTGACGTTATTCCCTGGTCGGCCGCAACGGAAGCTGAGCGCCAGGCCGCGCTCGCGCAACTTGAAACCACCCATGCAGCGTTTCGCCAGATAAGTGATGAATTTGCCCAAAGCCAGCAGCCGGAACGCCGGCTCTTTGGGAAATTACTTGAAAAAGCGATGCAATTCCCCGATCAGCAGCACGTGTGGCTGGTAGGAGGAAAGCCGGTCATCAGTTTTTGGGGATTTGTGAACGCCACTAACCAGGCCCGCATCGAGCCGTTAGACTGTTTGCGTCCAATATCGACAGCCTTGCCTCCGCAATCAGCCAGTGTTGAACCGGTGATACCAGAACGCACTTTCACGCATCAAAAGCCCGCCAGAAGAGGCTGGTGGTTGCTCTTACCCGCATGGTTGCGTTGGCTACTGCCGCTACTTCTGTTACTCCTTTTAGCGTTACTGTTTTTACGGAGTTGCATGCCAGGCATAACGATCCCTGGTATTTCATCTTCCGTACCTGCGTTGCCCGCGCCCCACCTTCCAACAGCCGAATCTCTTGCGCCGTCGTCAAGGGCCATCATCACTACAACAACGTCTAAGGCGAACCTGCATTCGACAACGGGCAGTGAGGTTTTAAGCGCCACGGGCACTTCACTCACCACATCACAAGAGCAATCAGCATTACAAACGCCGTCACAAAGTGCAGCAGCAACGGCATCTGCTGTGGATCCTGCGTCAGGTACGAATAGCCCTCATCCCGGCGGAACAGCACCTGCACTCGAAGCGCCATCAGCCAATACCTCAGCTGGCGCTAAAACCCCGCTGACCCTGCCTGCATCTTCACTGGCACAAGGAAATACCCGTTTTCTGAACGGGAACTGGCACGCAGGGGCTGGTATTCAGGATCAACGCACAGGAAAGCCCCTTAGTCTGAGTTACCAAATCAATGACGGTAAGGGCGAAGTACAGATGATCCGTGGCGACGGTGTGACCTGTCGTGGCGCGGTCAACGCGGCCATTCAGTCAGGTCATCTCGCCATTAACAATCAGGGGGAAGCACAGTGCTCCGATGGCTCACGCTACCAAATGCCAGAAATTCTGTGTGCTCCCGGCGCGCAAAACATTGCGGATTGCAAAGGCCGCTACGACGCCAAAACACTTTTCCCTATTTCGATGAAGCAGGAGGCAAGTCAGTAAATGCTCGCTGAACTCACTGATTTTAAAAAACAGGTCAAACTTATTCGCGACAGCGGGATCCAGTTCCTTGATTTCGCCTTTACCCTGCCAACGCGTAAAGAATATGGGGAATTTCTTCGTCAACAGGGTGACGAGGCTATTATGCGGCTTATCTATAATGAGAGGGAAGATAAGCTGCAGCTCCCTCTGCCGGACAGCGAACCCCCTCGCTACGCAGACTCGGACTACACATTGACGACCGAAGAGTCGCTGCGCCTCTATCGTGGCCTGTGGTTACCGCTGCCGTTTTTCCGCTTCAACCCACCACGAGCCTTTGCTCACGGGCCGTATAACTGGTCACGCGTCCAGTTCCATGAGCTGCCTGAGCCGGATGAAAAGGGCAATACCTGGCGCGCTACTCTGATTTTTGATACCAAAATTTTCCCTGATCGCGAGAACACACAGTATCTCGCACCGGGCGAGGATGATATCCGTTCAGGCGCGGGATTTGCTCTGGCACGCCATCCTCACGAGATGGGGGAGTTTCTCTCACTGCCATGGGTGAATGAATGGCTACGGGAAATTTTCAGTACTCAGGCTCGCGAAGTATTACGCCAACATATTGATGATATTGATGAAAAACTGCTGCAGAAGGAACATCAGGCGCATTATCTTAACCTGCTGCACGTCCTGGCGACGACAATTGTCGTTCCTGAAGTACAGGTCAACGACGTCAAAATCCGGGACTCCGCGATACCTGTAGACCTGGTGCTGGACATTGGTAACTCACGCAGTTGCGGCATCCTGATCGAAGAACATCGTGACGACAATAAAGGGCTCTCTCAACTTTATCAGCTTCAGCTCCGCGATTTGAGCCAACCGCAATTTGTTTATAACGAGCCTTTTGACAGCCGTCTCGAGTTTGCCCAGGCCGAATTCGGCAAGCAGGATTTCTCGCTAAAAAGCGGGCGCAGCGATGCTTTCACATGGCCGACCATTGGACGCGTCGGCGGAGAAGCCTTCAGGATGGCGGCTCAACGCCTGGGTACCGAAGGCTCAACAGGGATCTCCAGCCCTAAACGCTACCTCTGGGACGATCAACCCTATTCACCGGGCTGGCGCTTTAGCCAGGCCTTCGTGAAAAGTGACAGAGAGCCGTTAGCCACTGCAGCACCGCTGCTGTATATGGTCAACGATCAGGGGAAATTGCTCATTCGCCTGAAAAATGAAGAAGACCGTATGCCCGTCTTCACGCCGGTATACAGTCGTAGCTCGCTGATGACGATGATGTTGTCAGAGGTCTTAAGCCAGGCTCTCATGCAAATCAACAGCCCTTCACAGCGGCTGAAGATGAACCACGCCAGCACACCGCGTCGTTTACGAAATGTCATTATGACTGTCCCTCCGGCGATGCCAAAGCCTGAGCGCGCTATCTTTGAGGAGAGCATGCATGACGCTATCCGCATGGTCTGGAAAGCGCTCGGCTGGGAAGAGATGGATTATGAAGGCGATGACCCGCAGTGCCTGAAGTACGCCCATCCAGGCGTACACGTGAAGTGGGACGAAGCCACCTGTGGGCAGTTGGTATATCTCTATAACGAAACGCAAAACTACTTTGGCGGTCGCACGGACGAATTTTTTGCAGCTACTCGCCGTCCCGATACTCAGAAAGACACCAGCGATACACGCTCATTAAAAATCGCGTCGATTGACATTGGCGGAGGAACGACCGACCTCGTCATTTCACGCTACACGCTGGATGAAGGCCAGGGTATTAACGTCCGGATTACCCCGAAACAGCTTTTCCGTGAAGGGTTTAAGGTAGCAGGCGACGACATACTGCTGGATGTTATACGGCTTTTCCTCCAGCCAGCTGTAAAAGCGGCCATGACCAAAGTCGGCCATAGCGATCTTGCAGCCGAATCAATGATGTCACAGCTGTTCGGTAGTGAATCGATCGAAGCCGGAAAACAGGTATTACGTCAGCAGCTTACACTGCAGATCTTCGCGCCTCTGGCGTTATCTATTTTGCATCGCTATGAAGAATACTCCCCGGAAAATGGGCGGGAGATACTGAACTACACCTTCCGTGAGCTACTTGCCGATAATCTTCCAACCGAGAAAGTACAGGATTACGTCAACGACGTGGCCCGTTCCGGACAGCTTGCGAGCGAAGCACCGTTCTCCATTCTGGATGTACCGCTGGAGTTGGATCTTGCGCGTCTGCACAATGAATTTATCGACCCTCGCAGCGGGCGAATGAACATTTGCCACAGCCTGCGTGCGTTGTGCGAAGTGCTTTGGCACTACAACTGCGATGTATTACTTTTAACCGGTCGTCCATCCCGCCTGCCGGGAATTCAAGCGCTCATTCGCCAGCTTCAACCTGTTCCCCCTTCTCGCGTGCTGCCACTCCACGGTTATGAAACCGGTGGCTGGTATCCGTTTAACAAGAAAGGATGCATTGACGATCCGAAATCAACAGCCGTTGTGGGGGCGATGCTCTGCCTGTTAGCGGAGAAATCCAGGCTCAACAACTTCTTCTTCCGCACTGCGAACTTTAAGCCTTATTCAACCATCCGCTATGTCGGGATGCTTGATGGAAACAATGTGATTAAAGACAGCAATGTTGCCTATCGCGACGTTGATTTGGACTCCGCTGATTTCCAGTTACCGGAAGGGAAAGGCTTTGAAGCGCGGGGTGAAGTGCGTATCGGTTTCCGCCAGCTTGATAACGAACGCTGGCCAGCGACCGCACTTTATACCCTAAAAATTACCAGTGCGAACCTGGCAAGCGAGCTGTCGGGTGATGCTGTAATAAGCATCGGTTTAACCGCAGAACAGGGACGTGGACGTAGTAGCGAAGAACCGGTCAGTCCGGAGCGCTTCCAGATTGGCTCGATGGAAATGGAAAACGCACAGCGCGGTTATGGTCGTAGAGATGTTGCATTCCAGTTGAACACAATGGTCGGTAACGGGCTGAGTGAAACCCATTACTGGCTGGATAGCGGGAGTATTAAAAGCTAATGAGCACTATTCATCCCAACGCCATTATCCAGGGCTGGAATGGCGTAGAACAAGGTGCAGGCCGGGCCATTGACTGGATCGCAAGCGTTCGTCAGGACGCACCGCGCCTGAATACTGAAGCCGATCGCCTGACCATGAACTTACGCCGCAGCCGTAACAAAGCACGCAGGCTGGCACAGGCAGCAGCGAAACCGATGACAATCGGCTTCTTTGGCTTGTCGCAGGCAGGCAAATCGTATCTCATTTCCGCGCTGGCTGCGGGTGAAAACGGAAAGCTGGAAACATGCCTCGGCGGCAATCAGCTCGATTTTCTGACCCACATCAACCCGCCTGGCGGCGGCAAAGAGGCAACGGGTCTTGTTACCCGGTTTAGCCGCAGCGCTCAGAGCACAGACGACCGCTGGCCTGTCACGTTACAGCTCTTCAACGAAGTGGAAATGGGGAAGATCCTCGCCAACGCATTCATCCATGACTTCAACCAGGAAAAATTTGACTGGCAGTTCGATGAAAAACGCATCAGCGATCTGTTAACGTCCCTGTCGAAACGACGCCTGACCGCCCGCAACCCAGGCGTGACCGAAGATGACGTAGTTTCTTTCTGGGATTACCTCATTCGCCATGCTGAGAAAACGCAAAGCCGTTTTGCCCTGACCTACTGGCCACAGGCAGTAAGCCTCGCACCATGGCTTTCCGTTGAAGATCGCGGCCAGCTTTTCTCCGTTTTATGGGGCGAAGTACCAGAACTAACCAATGCCTATATCCGTTTTGCCAACACGCTACAGCGTCTCGGTGGAGTACAGGAGCTGCGTGCCCCACTGAGCACGCTGGTTCGTAACGAAAACGGCCTGCTTATTCAGCGGGATAGCATCATGAACGTCGATATGCTGGAGCGGCTGAATACCCCGTCGGACCAGACTATTGAAGTCTGTCCTGTGGTAAATGGGCACACGGGTGCGTCGATTTCGCTATCGCTGGCAGAGCTCACTGCGCTTACCGTTGAATTGCATATCCCGTTAATGGCTCCGCCTCGCGAAACAATCTTCGAAGCCGTCGACTTGCTTGATTTCCCGGGTTATCGCGGCCGTCTGGCGGTGGAGTCCATGAGTGATGTCACTCGCGAGGTTAAAAATGCAGAGAGCAACCCGCTGGCGCAGTTAATTTTGCGCGGAAAAGTGGCCTATCTTTTTGAACGTTATACCGAAAACCAGGAGATGAATGTCCTGGTGGTATGTACGGCCTCAACAAAACAGTCTGATGTCAAAGAAGTGGGCGGCGTGCTGGATGAGTGGATCCGTTACACCCAGGGCGCCGATGCCGACGCGCGTGGTCGTCGCTTACCAGGCCTTGTCTGGGCATTAACCATGTTTGATCTGCGCATTAGCCAAAACCTTTCCCATGACGAAGCACTTCTTCGCCAGTCCTGGGGGCTTGGCGGGATGATCAAAATGGCGATGACCGAGCGTTTTGGCCAGTACAAATGGATGCAGGAATGGAGCCAGGGCCAGGCGTTCAATAACACGTTCCTGGTGCGCAAACCGCGCCAGCAAACACCCTTTATCCGCATGAACGCGGGTAGTGAAGCGGCTTTCAACGACGACAATGGCGGGCAGCTCGCACTGATGCGGAAAACCTTCCTTGAAGATGAAGCTGTCGCTCGCTACATCGCGAACCCTGCTGAAGCCTGGGATGCGATGCTCACCCTCAACGACGGCGGTATGCGCCGAATGGCCGATTATCTGGCCCGCGTCGCCCGCCCTGAACTGAAACTGGAGCGGATCGCAGAACAGCTCGACGAGATCCGCCACGAACTGGTCGAAGGGGGACTAGGGAACTGGTACCAGCCGGACGGCGAAGAAGAGCTGTCCAGAAAATCCCGGATTGCGCAGGAGATCCTTGCCACTCTGAAAAAACGCAGCGGCATGCATGGCGAACTGCTGGCGCGGCTGGTTCCGGCACGCCGCGATCTCCATGCACTTTACATGCAGCAAACGACCCTGGCTGCGCCTGAAGCAGAAGAAGAGGACGCAGGATTCTTTGATATCGGTGTGGAAGATGCTTTCGAAAGCAGCGCAACTGCGGTGACGACGCACAGCCATGAGATCGCTTTCGCGCACCAGAGCGTTCAGCTCTGGATTAACCATCTGCGCGGCCTGCCTGAAACTGCCGCCATGCTCAACTACATCAGCCTTCCGCGTCCGATTGCCGAAGCGCTGGTAGACGAATTGATCACGGGGTTATTGCGTTCACGTGTCGAGGACGCGCTGGTCAATGCAATGAAAAATACCGAGCAGGCTGGCGTTCGTCGTGAACGTATGGTCGAGCGTCAGGTTTCACGCGTGCTTCACGTGATGAGCGATTTCATCACCTGGCTGGGCTATCAAAGTATACCGGAATCGAAACGCCCGGCCCGTCTCAACCAGCCCGAACAGCCGATCTTTAGCCGTCCACCAACGTGCGACAGCGTGGTCTGGAAAGGTGATGAACGCCTGGCACGCCTGACGCCGCAACAGCTGAACTATAGCGCCTTCTTTATCATCGACTGGCTGGTTGGCCTGGAAGCACTCATTACCGAAAACGCAGGCCATTCTGCCGGACGCGAGATTAGCGTCGCGCAGAACGAAAATCTGGGCGTCATTCTCCGCCAGATTAAATCGACACAGGAGTAACTGGACGTGATCAAACCTGAACTTAAGACGCTGACCCCTACACAGCCAGGATTCGCATTACTCTTGTTGAAAGGCTGGAAAGGCGATGCCGAGGGCGTCACAATTTCGGTAGTACGTAATCAGGATCGTCTGTATCTGGATAGCCGCGGTGAGTGGGTCAGCGGCGAGATTTTCCTCGCCCTTCCTCCACTGATACAAAATGAGGAGACGCCCTGCGTTCAGGTCGGTCCTTCTCTGATCGATCCACTACTCGCCAACCGCCAGGCGGCCTATCGCATCACCATCAAAGATGGAAGCACCCAGGATATGGGGATTCTGACCATCGCTGAAGGGTTACTCAGCTCCCAGGCCGGTGGTGAAAACCCACTCCCGGAAAATACACAGACGCTGAATGATACCCCCATCGTGCAGCCGGAGTCCGTTCCGGAACCTGTCGTTTTAGAACCTGTCGCAGAAACGCCTGTATCTCAACAGCCGCAGAAGCCGAAAAGTAAGCTGCCGTTATTTGCGGGATTAGCCATTCTATTGCTCCTGCTGGCCGCCGCTGGGTGGTGGTTTACCCGTAAACCAGAGCCTGTAATCCCGGTGACTCCTGCTGCGCCCGTCGCTAAAACTACCGGGCCGTGTGGTGATGAACAAATGGCGAGCGGCAATGAAATGGCGTTCGTTAAAGGGTGCCTGCGTAGCCAGCCAAGTAGTGCACAGCTGCTGGACGTCATCGCAAAAGCGAAAGCGGCAAAACATTGCGATATCGCTCAGCGCCTTTACGCCTATAAAGCCCAGTCCGGCGATACGCAGATGGCCGTTCGTTATGCGCAAGAATACGACCCGAAAACCGCAAAACCAGGGGGTTGCTTCAATCCTGACGCAGAGACAGCGGCGTATTGGTATGAATCGGTTGTAAATCAGGATCCGCAGAATAACGAGGCCAAAGCCCGTTTAGCTGAGCTGAAGAAATAGGATAAACAATGAAATACATGCATTGGTTCAGTAGCCTGGTGTGTGCCGCAACGCTGGCATCCCCCGCCTGTGCCGCGGGTAAACAGCCGCTTTTGCAGGAAGGTAAACATGCGTTATTCCAGCGGGTACTGACTTACCCAGGCTGCCAGCTGTCTGCCAAAGCGGGTGAAGCAGGTAAAGAGCAGCCGGCCTTTAGTCGATTCTATGTTTACCAAAGGACAACGCAGGGTCAGGACACGTGGCTGCAGGTTGGGCCGGACAGCTTTGGTCATACCGCTGGCTGGATGAAATCCTCCTGCACCGTTGACTGGAAAATGCAGCTGACGCTGGCGTTTACCAATCCTGCTGGCCGTCACCCGATGCTGTTCTTTAAAGAGAAATCCGACGTTGAATCTCTTCTGAACAGCAAAAACCCTGCGGCAACATTGCAACCAATGCTTAACAGTTTGAGCAGCCATAAACCGGTCCCGCAGGTTCTGGCACGCGAGCCTGATTACATGGTGGATCAGTTAAAAAACTTTTATCTCTTACCTGTTCTTGGCTCAGATGATGTGTTTACCGATACCGGCTTCCAGGTACGTGTACTCAACGTTGCCTCCGTCAGCGAAAAGTCGCCCGCAAAAAAGGCCGCGTCCGCTGCTGACGAAAAGAACATGATGAAAGGTTTCTCCGCCTCGGTTGTCTTTGTGATCGACTCCACCATCTCGATGGGACCATATATCGATCGCACCAAAGAAGCGATCGATAAGATCTACAAGCGGATCGAGAAGGAACACTTACAGGATCAGGTCAAGTTTGGCCTGGTCGCTTACCGCTCCAGCGTGAAAGCGGTTCCGGGTCTTGAATACGATAGCAAAATGTATGTCGACCCCAACACCGTGAAAGATGGTAAAGACTTCCTCGCTAAAGTTCATGACCTGAAGCAGGCTACCGTTTCCAGCAGCAAGGTTGATGAAGATGCTTACGGCGGGGTCATGACAGCGCTGGACAAAGTGGACTGGACGCAGTTTGGCGCCCGCTACGTTGTACTGATTACTGACGCAGGCGCGCTTGATGGCACAGATAAACTCTCGTCAACCCATCTGGATGCCGCCCAGGTGCGTCAGGAAGCCGCCTATCGTGGCGTTGCGCTGTATGCGTTACATCTGAAAACCTCTGATGGTAAGAAAAATCACAGTTCTGCTGAAGCCCAGTATCAGGAGCTGACGCTCAATCCCTTCCTGCACAAACCGCTCTACTATCCTATTGATTCAGGTGATGTAAACAGCTTCGGTAGTATGGTCGATAACCTGGCGAATGCCATTACCGGCCAGATTAAAACAGCCTGGAGCGGTGAAGAAACGGCGGGGAGCGCGCTGGGGGCGAGTCCTAAATATGCCGGTAAAAAAGAAGATCCCCTGCTCAGTGATGCCGACAAGTTAAGCAAGGCAATGCGTCTTGCCTATCTGGGTGAAAAGCAAGGCACCACGGCGCCACCGGTATTCAAGTCATGGATAAGCGACCGCGATCTGATCGACCAAAACATCCCGGCGACCGAAGTGCGCGTCCTGCTCACCAAAAGCGAGCTCAGCGATCTGAGCGATGTCATGAAGAAGATCGTCAATGCCGCCAATGAGGGGATGATCTCTCCGGATGACATGTTTGCCAGCCTGCGTTCTCTGGCGGCAACCATGGGCAACGATCCTAACCAGGCGAAAGGGAAAAATGCGACCCGCCTCGGAGAGATGGGACTACTTGGTGAATATATCGAGAGTTTGCCTTACCTCAGTGAAGTGTTGAGCCTTGATGAAGAAACCTGGAAAAGTTGGGATGGCCTTGAGCAGGAGCGTTTTATCCGCAGGCTGAATACAAAGCTTAATTACTATCAACGCTACAACCAGGATGTAGACCGTTGGGTGGCATTAGCGCCCGATAGCGACCCACGCGATAACGTGTATCCGGTACCTCTGGAGAACCTGCCCTGATGTTGAGGATCCGCGATATGGACATCAGCCGGGGCGGGACGCATGGCTATAGCGTCGCCCTCCCGCACCTCTCGTTGAAAAAGGGAGAGGTGGTCGCTCTAACCGGGCCTAGCGGGTGCGGTAAAAGCACGCTGCTGGAGATGATAGGGGCGATCCTTCGCCCTGCGCATCTTGCCGAGTACCGGCTCGCCGGTCGCGATATTTCCTTACCGCTCATGGCTGAAAACGAGCCAGTGCTGGCCGCACTTCGCGCACGCGAGCTTGGGTTTATGCTGCAGCACGGCGGCTTGTTGCCATGGTTACCCGTGATAGAAAACATCACCCTGGTTCGCAGGCTGGCAGGACTTAGCCCACAGTCAGCCTGGCTCGATAAGGCCATCGACAGCCTGGGCGTGCGGCCGCTGCTGACAAGAATGCCTTCCCGGCTTTCTATCGGCGAGCGCCAGCGCGTTGCCTTCATCCGTGCGATAGCCCACCAGCCACGCTTACTCCTTGCCGATGAACCGACTGCGGCGCTGGATCCTGATAATGCAGACCGGCTGTTTGACCTGATGATCGGCATGGTGCGCTCACTGGATATGGCAGCCATTATTGTGAGCCACGACTGGCAGCGCGTGACGCATTTTGGGATTGACCGATATCAGGCCGTGACCGGAGAGGGAAAAAGTGTCTTCTTACCCAGCTGATATGCCAGCGTCAGGCACCCTGCTATGCCGTATGGCTCTGCGCGATCTCATTCACGATCGCAAGGTCGCGCTGTGCATCATCTTCTCTTTGATTGCCGTTATCGCGCCGTTATTGCTGCTGTTCGGATTGAAGAATGGCATTGTCAGCCAGCTTCGCCATCAGCTTCTCGACGACCCTCGCACCCGGGAAGTACGGATAACGGGTAATGGAAATTATGATTTTGCCTGGCTTGATAAGCTCGCCCGCCGTTCAGAAGTCGGATTTTCGATTCCGTTGACCCGTTCGCTGAACACTCAGGCCGATCTGGTCCGGGATGGGCAACACTTTGTCCCGGGTGCTGAAGTGATCCCGACGGCCAAAGGCGATCCTCTTTTGCAGGATGTCAGAGCCCCGGTCAAAGACAGCGATACCGTACTCAGCGCCAGTGCGGCACGGCGCCTTAGCGTGCAGCCAGGAGATACTCTGCGCCTGATGGTGAGCCGAAAAAGCGAAGGGAAAAACCAACGCGCCACGTTCGCCCTAACCGTTACCGGCGTGCTGGATGACGCAAAATTTTCACGTCAAGGTGCCTTTATTACATTGCCTTTACTTGTTGCTCTGGAAGACTACCGCGATGGCTATCAGGTTCCCTTACTGGGGGTCAGCGATGGCAAGCCGCCCAGAGAGAGAACCCGCTATTCACGAGCACGTATCTATGCCAGTTCGATAGACGACGTTTCACTCCTCGCACGGTGGCTGGAAACGCAGAACATTGAGGCTATCACTCAGTCAGCTCAAATTGAGTCTGTGCGTGCCATCGACCGTGTGCTGGGGATTATCTTTGGCGTGATTGCCTGGATCTCTGCATCAGGGTGCATTGCCTCGTTAGTCGGTGCCTTTATCGCCAATATTGATCGTAAGCGCAAAGATATGGCCGTGCTGCGCCTTCTGGGTTTTCGCCGTCGCGCTGTGACGCTTTTTATTATTATTCAGGCGCTGTGTTTGACCGGCGTCTCCTACGGACTGGGTGTGATCATCTACCTGCTGGGCAGCGCATTGTTCAACCATGTGTTGGGCAGCTCTTTACCGGACCAGGCATTCGTCTGTCACCTCGACCCCCTTCATTTTATCGCCGCATTGCTCTGTGTCCTTGCCGTTGCGTTAGGCGTGGCCGCTATCGGAGCACTGCGCGCACTGAAAATCGAACCTGCGGAGAGTTTACGTGAAATCTAAATTGGCGATGAGCCTGGCTGTCATTGGACTCGGGTACGCCTGCACGGCGAATGCCACCTGGGATGAAAAGTTCTGGAACCCAAAACCTCTGGCCGATGACGTGATATTGCCTATGCCGTGCGACGGTGCCATGGCATTTCGCAAAGTTGCTATCCCGCTGAATAAACCGCTGGAAGATTACAACATCACGCTGGGGCAAGAAGGCGACGACTGGGGATACGTTGAACAATCTCGCCAGGAACACATTGCAGGCAGTTTCCCGGAGAAGGGTGGTAAGGGCCGTTATTACCTGATGGCCAAATATGAACTGAGCGACCTGCAGTATCGCGCGCTTTCTGGGGAATGCCCAACGCCGGATATGAAAGGACGTTTACCGAAGGTGAGTATTGGCTGGATGGATGCCATGGTATTCGCAAATCAATACAACCTGTGGTTACGAAAAGAAAAACTCTCCGCACTGCCTGAAGATGATGGTCAGGCGGGATTTTTACGGCTTCCGACGGAAACCGAGTGGGAGTTTGCCGCACGCGGCGGGCTCGCGGTTTCCCCCGCAGAGTTCCGCGACCGCCACTTCCCCATGCCTGAAGGATTAAACGGTTATGTCTGGTTTGCCGGGGCACAGTCTGCGAACGGCAAACTTCAGCTTACCGGCCTGCTGAAACCCAACCCGCTCGGATTGCACGACATGCTGGGCAACGCAGCCGAGATGATGTTTGACCCGTTCCGCCTGAACAAGCTCGATCGCCTGCATGGTAAGGCTGGCGGCTATGTCGTTCGGGGGGGCAGTTATATGACTCCTCAGGCGGATATCCGCAGTTCGCTGCGTGGAGAGGAGCCGTACTATGCCAATGCAGGCGAGAATACGACCAAAAGTACCGGTGTTCGTCTGGTTTTAGTCTCCACAACCCTGACATCACGCGAGCGGGTGAAAGAGATTGAAAAAGAGTGGCAATCATTAGGCACGGGTAAAAAGGAGACACCTGCAGGTAAGGCTGATGACTCTTTGAAAAACCTCAATGCTATCTCGGCCAAAGTCCAGGATGACGCACTGAAGAAACAACTTGAGCAACTGCGTGGTGAGCTGCGCGCAAATAGCCAGCTTCGGGATGAACAACGGGATCAGGCAATACGCACATCGTTACAGTTGGGCGCATTTTTGTGCACAAAAATGAAAGATGACGGCGAGTTTTACGATCGTCTCAATCAGCTCTTCACCAAAACCTGTGCCGCAGGCAGCCAGCTTGATGCCAACTGCTCCCGCCGTCAGGAACAGCTTGGTCAACATCAAAAAGCCCTTGATTTTATTAGCAGTTATTACGCTGACACCCTGGTCGACATGGGCACAACCTATGACAAACCCCTCATCGAACCGCAGATCGCTGTCGTGCTGCAACAGATGGCTGCGCGCGGAAAAACCAACCTTAACGGTTACCTCAATACCTACTGGAAGAACCTTCAGGGGTACTGGAAAGATGGAAAAGTTGCGCGCGATGCGTGGCTTAGTTCATGTAAAAAAAATAATTAAATAGTTCAGGAGATTGGAATGTTAAAGGTTATTCGCACAGCGGTGATAGCAGGAATGATGGTATTTCTGGCGGGGTGCCAGAATGGCAGCACGGGAAGTAGTGGCGGCGTCGACCCGCGTCTTGCCAATAATCAGGACGTTGAGTTTTTCAATAAATCAGGCTGGCAGGCCTGTGCTGGCGGCGCGGTAATCGGTGCACTGGCCTGCGCTGTCAGTAACTCCAGCAACAAAGCGGTATGTATGGCCGCCGCCGCTATTGCTGGTTGCGGTGTGGGTATGGGGGCTAACGCCTATCTGGATAATCAGCGCAAAAAATACGCCTCCCAAGAGCTGCAGTTAAACGCAACGATTAAGGATGTTGAAGCCGAAAACAAACGCATTCAGAACGCAACCAGCGTTGCAAAATCGGTTATCGACTCTGATAAAAAGACCCTCGCTCAAATAGAAAAAGATATGGCTGCAAACACGGTGAAAAAAGACGCCGTACAGAAGCAAATTAAAGGCGTGGACGCCAACATTGCTTACCTTCGCGGCACCATCACCGACATGAAAAAACATGAGAAGCAGTGGCAGGACGTTTCTACCGACATGAGCAAATCCGGCAGTGATACCCAAAATCTGGATAGCGAGATTGCGTTAATGCGCGACAAAATTGGCTCTCTGCAGGGCGAGCTCGATAGCCTCTATACCCAGCGCACCGCGCTGAAAGTCGGTTGAGGGGAATAGCAATGCGTTATATTTTTCTTGCACTCAGCGCACTCATATTAACCGGCTGTGCCACCAACGCGCGAGATTGTGATCCGACAACCGGTGATGTCAGCATTATCACCAAATTTAACTGCAATTACTCCGGCACCTGGGATAAGCGCGTTGAAGATAAACAAAAAACGCTGCAACACGATCAGGAGCTGAATAAAGAGTTCAAAGCGGTGAATGATGCGATTGAAAAAGAGAAGGCACTGAGCAATGCCAACGTAGCCAGTAAGCAAAAATCGCAGCAAGAACTGCAAAAGTCGATGAACAATCTTGTTGCCCAGTTGAAGAAAAAAACAGCTGGCCGGGCTGATGCTCAAAAGCAAGTTGCAGACCTGGAAAAAAGTATGAAGGAGGCGCAAAACAAACCAAGCGCTTCCGAAATGCAAAAACAGATGGAACTGCAGAAACTGCAGGGACAGCTGAATGAATTACAAGAAACACTGGCTTCACAATAATAACATAGCAGCCGGGTTACCGGCTGCATTACCTGCTAAGGAAAATACCCTTGAAATCTCAATTACTCTCTGCGGGATTACTGACACTTCTGGCGACAATGCAAAGCGTTCACGCTGCACCGCCTGAGCCTGAACTTATTTTCAACTGCGAACTCACGAACGAAAAAAACGTTATCGTCCGTCTGGATCATGATGTTCCTACTTATTATTACGGTTCACTTGAAAAAGTAGAAATGACGCTCCCCAAAAATGAGGGAGACAAAACGCAGGTTCGCCTGGGTGAAATGACGTTCTCGGGTGGAGGCGCTTATTATTATCGTTTCATCAATGGCAACTACAGCTATGTTGTTTATAGCGGCACGGGAAAAGGATGGGATTACACTGGCCTGAAAGTCTATAAAAACCAAAAACTCATCATGAAAAAAGAGTGCACTAACGGAGGGTTTTTACCTAATGAATATCGCGGTCAAGGCCTCGTAAAAGAAGCAGACACCGGTGATGATGCAACATACGGTTATGTTGATTAATACATCATTTTCAGGATGGTAAAATATGATGAGCCGTTACTTACACTGTAGCGCAGTATTCGCATGTCTTTTATTCGCTGCTCCATCTCAGGCAATTGAGATCTGGCACTCAAACACCGTCTGGGCAAATCAAGGGATGTGCAGCGCCACTTTCACGCTGGACAGTGGCATGGAAAGCGTTGGTTCGTTAGAGATAGGCTTTGACCTCGTTGATGCAAAAAATAACCTTGTAGCTCATGATACTTTGCAGGTTGAGCCATTCGGCGATTCTGATGCCACGCGATACCAAACGGCCTTCGCCGAAGGCGAGCATTATTGCGAAAGCGATCTCACGCTGCGCCTGACGTCACTGGCATTGGTTAACGGAAAGACCAAACAGCCTTTACCTCTCAGTTTGCTTACACCAAGGGCATTTATTCCATTCCCTATCATTAACTCTCAGGCAGATCACTAAAATGTCTATAGACGCTGAAGCAAACTCAACACCTGAAAATAATGGTCCTGGCCTTTGCTTTTTGTTATTACTTATCTTTGGCGGGTTCGTTTTCTTTATACCAGCAAGCGTTGTGGTCGCCTTCCCGGTCGTTCTCGCCGGTTCCTTCCTGTATTTTATCTGGTATCTTATTTCGGAAGGGCATTTAGGCAATATTCTTGGCAGTATGATCGTCAGCATGATACTTATGGCTATCGCCGCAGCTATTCCTGTCATCGGCTGGATATTGTTACTTCTGTGGATCTTCTACAATATTGCGAAAGCCTTTGAGACGATAAAAACATTACTTCCCGATGCGCTCTTTAGCGCTGTTCTCTATGGATGTTTGCTCTTTCCCGTTATCCAGGAAATGGCAATGGACGGGGAGAGCAACATGGCTGCCACTATCGTTTGTGGTGTCGTGTATGTGATAACAGCAGGGCTTTATTATTCCAGGTTAACGCACCTGGCAACCAACACTAAGCAAAGTATTTTCTATTTTTCAATTATGTGGCTTTCGGTCCCGCTTATCGCACTTCTGATCGTCTCGATTGTGGCATCCTTACGCGCTGCATTCAGAACCGTGCTGACACCGGTGCAGACCGTAGTCAAAACCCCGCAAAACGTATCAGCGCATATGCGAGGCGGGAGCCACGTCAACGCTTACACCCGAACTGTGACCACCATTCAACATAGCGTGACCTCCCAGACGCTTCCGGGGATAGGAGCTGTTGGTGCCTCTATGGTGGGTTCCGTATCGGAGGCAACGATAGCAACACCACAACAGCCACAGCAAGCCTTGCCAGCGCTGGAACACAAACCAGCCGGGGGTGAATTAACACAGTATGCGACGAACAAAGACCACAATTTTTACCGCTACGACAATCTCAACGCGAAAAAAATAAGCAATTTCGTCCAGGCGGTCAGTCATCGTCAATCGCTGCCTCCTCTCACGGAAGATGCGATCCTGTTCTATTACGACGAAACGGTTTTCGGCCAAGGGGATCATGGTGTGGTATTAACCGATGACGGCGTTTATTGCGTGTTGGGAAAATTGTATGAAACATTCTACGCCCGCTTCAGCGACGTCGGTAGCGTAGTCATAAAAGGGTCCTTTAATAAAAAAATTGTCCTGCATATGAAGAATGGCCAGAAACATAATATTGAACTGACGCAATCAAATGCCGGGGCAAAAAAAATCTACGAACTTATCAGCATCGCAGCCCAGAATTGAGTAATCCTCCCGGCACCCGCTCAACGGGTGCCTTTCAGACTTCCGCATGACACATTCTGACAGTTTCACGCTTTATCGTGATCGCCATATTTACAGCGGCTTATATCGTTACGTTAAGAGAGAACTGTCATGAGGCCTGAAATGAGCGATTTTACTGAACTGCCGGTCACTGGCTTTGTTAAGACCACAACAGCGGTCTACACGCGTAAACAGAACCCCTCGGTTTTTTCGCCCGTGGCGCGTGAACTCTCTGCGGGAAGCCAGCTGACGGTGCAGGCTGCGGTGATGGGGGATGCGGTGGAAGGCAACGCGCACTGGTATCGCATTGATGAGGATACATACATCTGGGCGGGGGCATGCACACGGCTCGATCCGTACCCGGCGTTTCCGCCGAGCACGCGAACGAACTGGATGGCGGTGGTGTTTCAGGTACGCTAGGTCCGGCGTAGGTCGGGTAAGGCGAAGCCGCCCCCCGACACAAACACGGCGCTAAAACTTAATCCAGCTTCAGCTCGTCATAGTGGGTAATCAGCTTGCCCACGATGCCGTAGTCCAGCGCTTCTGCCGGAGACATCCAGAAGTTGCGATCGGTGTCTTTTTTCACTTTTTCCAGCGGCTGGCCGGTAGCGTCAGCAATCAGCTTGTTCACGCGATCCAGCATGCGGATGATCTCACGCGCTTCGATTTCGATATCCGTTGCCTGACCGCGCACGCCGCCCAGCGGCTGGTGGATCATAAAGCGGGTATTCGGCAGGGAGTAGCGGTGCTCTTTTTTCGCCGCCAGGAAAATGGTGATCCCGGCGCTGGCCACCCAGCCGGTGCCGATCACGTGCACTTCCGGGCGAATAAACTTGATGAAGTCGTGGATGGTGTCACCCGCTTCCACGTGGCCGCCCTGGCTGTTGATGTAGAGCTTGATCGGATCGTTGCTCACGCTCTGCAGCAGGATCATCTGGGTGATAACCTTCTGCGCCAGCTCCTGGTTGATCTCACCGGAGATCACAATCGAACGGGACTCCAGCAGTTTTTGCTGCAGAGCGCCCGCGCCGGTTGTCCCTTCAGCTTTCTCTTTGTCATCACTGCTTTTCAGTGTGTAGTGCATTGTTGTTTCCTCAGCATTTAGCGCTCAAAACCAGAGTGTAGCCTGTTTTACCTGTCAAAGTCCTCACGCGCGCACAATGCGAACATCCAGTGCGGCAAAGGTATCGATAAGGTCCCTCTCCATAGTCTCATCCACCACCAGCACGTCAACGTCGCGGCTCTTTGCCACCACGTAGCGCGCCACGCCGGGGAGCTTCTCCGGGGTCAGCGCGACAATGCTCTCGCTACTCTGGGCAATGACCGCTTTTTTGAACTCGCAGTCGGCATAATCAAAGCCGGTCAGCCCCGTCTCAGGATCCATCGCGCAGCCGCCGATAAACGCCTGATCGAAGATAATCCCCTGGATCTGGCTCACCGCCGTCGCGCCCGTCGCCCCGCCGGATGACCGCTGGATAGGCCCGCCGATCATAATCACCTCGCACAGCGGATGGTGCAGCAGCGCCGCCGCAATGACCGGCGAATTGGTCACCACCGTGATGCTTAACTCCGCAGGCAATGCTTTTGCCAGCGCCAGGTTCGTCGTGCCGGTATCGATAAAAATGCAGCCGCCAGCGCGAACGAGCGTTGCCGCTTTCTGCGCGATCGTGTCTTTTGTTGCACTGTTTTTCTGCTCGCGGCTGACAAAGTTTCCCGCCTCCGGCAGCTGAAGCACCGCCCCGCCGTAGACCTTTTTACAGATGCCCTCTTTGCTCAGCCCGTGTAAATCACGGCGTATGGTGTGCTCTGACACCCCCATCTGGATCGCCAGCTCTGCGCAAACCACTCTTCCACTCTCGGTCAGGATCTGACGGATCCGAGCTTGTCGTTGTTCCGGAAAAGCAGCATAATCGAGCATAAAGAATCCTTAAATAAACCTAATCGCGTATCAGTACGCATAATGTTGCACAACCACGCAGGACAAACAACGAGGGTTATGATGAATATTGCACACGTCGCGCTCTGGACCCGCAGCCTGGACGCCCAGGTACAGTTCTGGGAAACGATTTTTGGCGGGCGCAGCAACGCGCGCTACCTCAGTAAAAACCGCCAGGGATTTGCCTCGCACTTCATTACGCTGGACAACGGGCCGACCATTGAGCTGATGACCGTCCCCGACCTGCCCGACGCTCCCGCTTACCCGGAGTTTATCGGCTGGGCGCATATCGCCATTGATGTTGGCAGTAAAGCCAGGGTGGACAGCATGGCGGAGAAGGCACGCTCGGGCGGTACGTTGCTCAGCGCCCCGCGCATGACGGGAGACGGGTTTTATGAAGCCGTGATTGCCGATCCGGACGGAAACCGAATCGAGCTTGTCGGTGCATAAAAACAGCGCTTAATTCCTAACCACTCCGCCACATATTCATTACACTTTCATATCATTATCATATTGATAAATGATAATGATAATTAATGTGTTAGTATGAATGAGCAGTGCAAACAGTCCCTTACGGCTATAAGGGGCTGCTTTCCCTCTCAATTTTTTACCGATCACACACCGGGGCGTGAATGGAACACATTGTATATGTGGTTGATGACGACGACGCCGTCAGGCAGTCCGTGGTCGGGCTGCTGGAATCTGCGGGCCTTGAGGCCATCGGTTTTTCATCAGCAGAAACATTCCTTCAGCATCGCTTTGAGGATCTGCCCTCGTGCGTGATCCTCGATATGCAAATGCCCGCTATCACCGGTTTTGACGTTGCTGATGCCCTCAAAACTAGCGGGCGAGAGATCCCGATTATCTTTCTGACCGGCCACGGCACCATCCCGATGTCCGTTCGGGCGATTAAAGGCGGTGCCTACGAATTTCTCACCAAACCCGTTGAATCTACTGCGTTAATTGACTCCATCGAATCAGCGCTGCAGCTGGCGCACAACAACGCGGCCCGGTTTAAAGCGCATTACGCCCTGAAACAGCGCCACATGTCCCTCACCCCGCGCGAGCACGAAGTGCTTCAGCTGGCCATCAGCGGCCTGCTGAATAAGCAGATCGCCGCCGAGCTGGGGGTAAGCGAGATAACGGTGAAAGTGCATCGCCGCCGCGTGATGGAGAAAATGCAGGTACGATCGGTGGCGGAGCTGGTCAGGGCCGTAGAGCACCTGACCAAAGGCCAGCCGGCGGATTAACCCTCACTCTTCCTTCCCGGCAAGCGGCAGCGTAAAGGCAAACACGGAGCCGTGCGGCTCCCCGCGCCGGGCGGTCAGTTTCCCCCGGTGCCGTTCAATGATGCTGGCGCTGATGGTCAGCCCCATCCCCATTCCCTGCGCTTTGGTCGAGTAAAACGAGTCAAAAATGCGCTCGGTAAGCGCCTGTTCAATGCCGCTCCCGGTATCGGCAATCTCAACGCTCACCTTCCCGTCGGTATTGTCGGTTGCGAGGGTAATGATGCAGGGACGATCCTTCACTTCAGCCATCGCCTCCACCGCGTTCATCACCAGGTTGAGCAGAACCTGCTGGATCTGCACGCTATCGCCGGTAATAAAGCTGTCCCGGGCGTTTAACAGATAATCAACGCTTATGTGTCGCAGCTCCAGCTCGCTGCGCGAAAGGGTGATGATGTGGTGGATCAGATAGTGCAGATCGATACGCGAGAAGGTCGGATCCTGTTTGCGCGTCAGGCTCTGGATGCTGCGGATGATCTCGCCCGCGCGCGCGCCTTCTCCGGCGATCTCCTCCAGCCCTTCGCGCACCTTGTCCAGCCGGGCGGGCTCCCGGTTGAGCCAGCGCAGGCTTGCTCCGGCATTCGAGACAATCGACATTAGCGGCTGGTTGATCTCATGGGCGATCGACGAGGTGAGCTGCCCCACCGTGGTTGCGCGGGAGACGCGCGCCAGATCCGCCTGCGCCACCCGCATGGCATCTTCCGCCGCCCGCTGGCTGGTGATGTCGGAGATGATGCCGTAATACTCATTCACCTCGCTGCCCACGCCAACCGGATCGCCAATCCCGAGGATATAGCGGACGGAGCCGTCGGTACGGATGATGCGAAACTCCGCCCGCATGGAGAGCCCGTCGCGCACGCTCTGGGTCACAAGGGCGCCGATCCGCACGCGATCGTCCTGATGGACAAAGGTCAGAAACTCCGCCATGGAGATCATTTTTTGCCGTTCGGGCAGGCCGAGGATCCGGGCATATTCTTCGGACATAAACATCAAATCCTGCACCAGCTCCCAGCGCCAGCTGCCGGTGTGGCTGATTTGCTCGCCCAGCATCAGCGAGGTCTGGCTCGCGCGCAGCTCTTTCTCGACGCGCCTGCGCTGAATGTTCTCCGCCAGCAGTTCGGCGTACAGTCGCGCCGTCTCCAGCGAGACCGCGGCCTGCGCGCCCAGCAGGCTTACCACGCGCGAGTGCTCGGCGGTAAACACCTCCGGCATGAGGCGGTTTTCCAGGTAGAGCACGCCCACCAGCCGCGCCTGCTTGAACATCGGGACGCACATCACGGCGGCGCCAGAGGTGACCAGATACGGATCCTGGCTGAACGGGTGGAACTCCTCCGGCTTGCCGGTGCGGATCTCCTGCCCGGTGCGGATCACCGCCGCTAGCACCGAAAGCGGCATATCCGTTGCCATCGGCGCATCTTTGACGATCCGCACCCGCACGCCGTCGGTGCTGGTCCACGCGCTGGCCTCGATCTCCGGGATGAGGTTATCGCTCACCCGCAGCAGCAGGCCGCGCTGCGCTCCGGCACGTTCGAGCAGGAGCGTCATCAGGTTTTCAATCAGGCGCTCGAGGTTAATTTCTTCCGACAGCGCGCGCGACGCTTTGATGACGCTCTGCAGATCGCGGATCGTCTCGTTCTGGGCAAACGCCACCGTGTCGTAGGCGCTGGGCTGCCCCGAGGCCAGCAGGTGCGGGAAATCCTGCTCCAGCTGGCGGACTTTGGCCTGCGCCCCCGCGCGGCCCCAGGCGGCAATCGATCCGCGGAAATGGGCGTCGGAGGCGGTTGGGTAGCCGCAGGCCAGCGAAAAGCGCCCCGCCAGCTCGTGCGCCAGGGCGTTGATCGGGTTAAACCCGCCCTCGCGCGAGAGCCGCACCGCCTTTTCATACTGCTCCAGCGCGATGCTGTTCATGCCGTCCAGACGGACAATTTCGGCGTAAATCAGCGCCTCTTTATCGGCGAACGTGCCCGGATTGATCCGCGCCCAGAGGGCGATTTTGTCGTAGTGAAAATGAATGCTGCGGCGGTAATCCGCCGAGAAGGTCTCTGGCGCCAGCTGTCTGGAGAGCGCCAGCGCGCTGTAAAGATGGTAATCCAGCAGGTGAATATGGCCCGGCGCGGACCACGCGTACCAGCCCGCCTTCTCCAGATCCGCCTGCGCGTCGGCGTACTCACCGCAGGTAAAATGCGCCATTCCGCGATAGAGCCAGTACCAGAACAGCATGGTCGAGGTCTGCTCGGGCGCCTGCTCCGGCGGCGCGGGCAGCAGATCCTCGGGCAGCGCCTGCGCGGCGCTCCAGGTGCCGATCGTCGGCGAGCGCAGAAACTCCACGTAGCGGCGCTGGATCTGCAGGACGGTTTCGATGTCCTGGAAGTGGGATTTACGCACGAAGGCCAGGCCGCGATCGATGCTGGTCAGCACGCCGTCCAGGTGATCGCCCCGGGAGAGGAAGTTGATTATCTGGTGGCAGGCCGCAAAGCAGGCCATCGTCATGTCGCCGTGGGTCACCGCCGAGGTAAAGCAGGCTTTCGCGCACTCGATGGCGTACGACAGCGGCTGGGTCCAGACGCTGAGCTGGTCGAGCGGCAGCAGGGTTTTCGCTTCATAGGCATCATAGCCATGGCGGTTCACCAGCTCGCGGGCCAGCGTGCCGTACTCAAACCCCTGCCGATATTCGGCGTAGCGGTGGCCAATCAGTACCCCAAACCAGGCCATGGCGGTGGTGGATGCGCCGGTGATGCCGTGGTCGAGCGTCATGTGCATCATCCGACAAAGCAGCAGGAAGTGCAGACGCGGGCAGGTAAAGCTGGCAAAAATGCTGGCGCTGTAGAGCAAATTCATCACCGCTTCGGTCTCTTCGCTCTCCATCAGCTTCAGCCTGGCGAACGGCTCCGCGCTGCGCGTGCGCAGGCAAAACGCCTGCCACGCCTCGTCGCACTCCGCATTTTCCGGATAACGGCTTACCTGGATGCCAAACACGCCCAGCCAGCACAGCGCCGCTTCCAGCGCCAGCCGTATATCCGACTGCCGCATATAGACCTCCGCCAGCAGGTTGGCCGCCAGCGCTTTTTCCGTCAGCCCGCCCGGCGAGCCGAGGATGACATCGCACAGCTCGCGCGTGCGCTCAAGATGCCCCAGCGCGAACTCGCACCCCGCCTCTTCGATATCCAGCATAAAATCAGACACCGCGCCCGCGTTGCCCAGGGCTCGGGCGGTCTGAATATAGCCCAGCGCGGAGGCATAATCGCCGGTGCGCTTTGCGCGCCGCGCCGCCAGCAGGCTCAGCTCGCGGAACATCTGCCGCTGAGGTGCAGGCTGAATGCAGTCCAGCGCGGCGGTAACGTGGTGAACCGCGCGGAACAAGAGCTCGTTGCCCGCCGCCTGACGCGCGGCATCGGCCAGCAGCCTGGCGGTCGTCAGGTGCAGATGGCTTTTCTCGCCCGGGTCCAGCAGCGCAAAGGCCGCCTCCTGCACCCGATCGTGGGTGAACGCATAGGCTTTCTCGGTCAGCACAATCAGCTGAGCGGTTACCGCCGGGTGCAGCGCGTAGCGGATTTCCGCCACCGACATCCCCACTACGCGGCACATCATCTCCAGCTCGCCGGTACAGCCAAGGCAGGCGATGCTGCCCAGCAGGCGGCGCGTCTCTTCGGGCATCTCCTCCAGCTGTTCAAGCACCAGCGTCACCACGTTTTCGGTGTAGTGTCGGGCGCGGATCGCCTGCAGATCGTACTGCCATTTGTCCTGATATTTGTTATGTACCACCAGGCCATCGTCGACGATGCGGCGGAAAAACTCCTGAACAAAGAGCGGGTTACCGCCGGTTTTTTCATGGATCAGGCTGGCGAGGTCGGCGGTGCTGGCGCTGCGGGCATGGAAGATGCCGCCCAGCCAGCGCGCCACCGCCTTCACCGAAAGCGGCTGCGGGGCGATCGCGGTCGCGTTCTGCGCCGACAGGCTCATCAGCTCGTTTCGCAGGACCGTATCGGAGAGCGACCCAATATCCCGGTGGGCCACGACCACCAGCAGCGGAATGGCGCCGCAGGTCAACAGCAGGTGCTTCAGGGTGTGCAGGCTGGCAGCGTCTATCCACTGTATATCATCCAGCACCAGCACCAGCGGCGCGCCCTGGGTGGCAAAGGTTTTGACCTGCGCCAGCATCATCTGGCTAAACCGCGCCCGCGCGTCGATGGAAAAGGTATCCGCAGAGAGGCGCGGCCGGGATTCCAGGAGCAAATTCAGCTCCGGCACCAGGCTGACGGCCAGCTCCTCGTAGCCCTCAAGCGCGCGGGAGAGGCGAATTTTCCACGTCGCCACCTCTTCCGCCGGCAGGCCGAGCAGGTGCAGCGTCAGGGTCCGAAACGCCGAGCTCAGCACGCCATAGGGTAACGAGGGCGAAAACTGATCGACCTTGCCCACCGCCAGCAGCACCTTGCGCTGCTGCAGCGCCCTGAGCGCGGTGGCGATGACGGACGATTTACCTATCCCCGAGGGCCCGCCAATAGTAACCAGCTCCGGGACGCCGCTTTGCCCAAGCCGCTCGAACGCGGCGATAACCTCGCCTGCCTGCGGATGGGCGGCAAAAAGCGCGTCCGCCAGATGGATCGCCGGGGAGCGGTCCTGCTGGCCGGGGGTAAAGCAGGCAATGTCGCCGTCGGCGGTCAGGGTCGCCTGGCAACGCCGGAGATCGGCAATCAGCCCGTCAACCGTTTGATAGCGGTTTTCCGGCTTCTTCTCCAGCAGCGTGAGGATAATCGTCGACAGCATGGTCGGCACGTCCGGCCGCACCTGGCCGGGGGCGAGCGGTTCAGAGGCAATATGGTAGTGCGCCCAGTGCGTCTGGTCATCTGCGCTCAGCTCAAACGGCAAACGGCCGGTCAGAAGCTCATACAGCACCATGCCGAGGCTGTAGAGATCGCTGCGGCTGTCCACGGCGCGCTGGGTGCGCGTAGAGTGTTCCGGCGACATATAGGCGGGCGTCCCACCGTAGACCGCCAGCCGGGTCTGGGAGAACGCCTCAGAGGTGCTGCTGGAGAGGCCAAAGCTGCCCAGGCGGCAGGTGGCGTCGTGATGCACAAAGATGTTGCCGGGCTTGATATCGCCGTGGATCAGGTTTTGCAGATGCATCTGGCGCAGGGGCGCACAGATGCGGATCGCCAGCTCGATAAACCGGGAGATGCCGGAAATCGCCTTGCCCGCCCGGCGCGCCAGCAGCTCAAAGGCGAACGGGGCATACACCAGCGCGAAGCGCCCGCGGTACTGGGTCGAGGCCACGGGGCGAATGGCCCAGCCGTCCTGAAGCTGATCGCGCAGAGCAAACTCATTTTTGAGCAGCCGTGTGGCGCGCTCCTCTTCTTCGTCGCTGACCGCCGTGGCGATGATAAACGAGCCGCCGGACTGGGGATGCCGCGCGTTCATCCAGGAGATCCCCCCCTCCTGCGCCAGCACGGTAAAAATCACATCCTCTTTCAGTACAAAAGCCCGCCCGTCGTGGAGATCCCCCTGGGCAGGCCAAAATGCAGGCGACGCTTGTTCGTTCATCCGCGATCCTTATTGTCGGCGGGCCAGCTCCCGCTGAATGTGATCCAGCAGAATATCGATGTTAATAGGCTTACGCAAAAATGCAGCGGCGCCCAGGCTGAGAGCGTACCGCTGCATATTTTCATCAGCATGACCGGAGATAAAAAGTATTGGCGGCGGCGGTACGGCCAGCAGGCGCAGCTTCTCAAGCAGCTCGATGCCGTTCATGCCGCGCAGCTTGATGTCGGCGATCACCAGCGCGGCGTCGGACAGCGCAAGAGGGTGGCTCAAAAACACCTCTGCCGAATCAAAGGTATCGGTCGTATACCCTTCCGACTGCAGCAGGTTGCTCAGCCCGCTGCGGACAGAACGTTCGTCATCAATGATGGCAATGCGCCACGGCAGCGTCATGCTGTCTTTCCTCTCACAAAACGTTACGCGTCGCGGCTTTCCTTCGCGGGCGCAGGGGGTGCAGTACCGCTGATTTTCGGCACACATTCATGGCGAAACCAGGCAAGGGTAAGCGGTTCACGGCTCAATAAACGACGCCCGATGGGGATCAGCTGTTCACCCACCAGCATGCCGAACAGGCCAAGCAGCGCGACCACCGGCGGGGCCGGGGAATGGACGTCGAGCAGGGCGTAAATTACCCCAGCAGCCACGCCGCACACCAGAGAAATTATCCAGGCCTTCATGACGATGCTCCCACGTGGTTCTGCACCTGCGGAACCGTTACCTGCACGCTGGCAGGGACATCGCGGGACATCAGATGGCGCATCGCCTGTTCGCCGGCCAGCATGCCCAGCAGGCCGATCAGCGCCAGCGCGGGTGGCGCGGGGGAGCGCACCTTCAGCACGGCATACATCAGGCCAATCAATACGCCTGCCGCGAGGGATATCAACCCTGTACTCATTGTGAACTCCAGAGAAAAAGGCAGCGGCGAGCCGGATGAGGGACCAGCCCGCCAGCGGAACTTAGCGTGCCGGGACCGGCGCTAAGGTGCGGTGCTCGCTTTTCTGGCGAGACGGCGCTTTGTGCACCATGGTGTAGGCGTAATCCACGCCCATGCCGTACGCGCCGGAGTGCTCGCGCACGATATCCATCACCGCGGTATAGGTCTCTTTACGCGCCCAGTCGCGCTGCCACTCCAGCATCACCTGCTGCCAGGTCACCGGGATCACGCCCGCCTGGATCATGCGCTGCATCGCGTAGTCGTGGGCTTCTTTGGAGGTGCCGCCGGACGCGTCCGCCACCATATAGATTTCGTAGTCGCCTTCCAGCATCGCGCACAGCGCAAAGCTGTTATTGCACACTTCGGTCCACAGGCCGGCTACAACCACCTTCTTCTTGCCGTTGGCCTTCAGCGCGTCACGCACCTTCTGGTCGTCCCAGGAGTTCATGGAGGTACGCTCCAGGATGTCCTGGCCCGGGAACACGTCCAGCAGCTCCGGATAGGTATTGCCGGAGAAGCTTTCGGTCTCTACGGTGGTGATGATGGTCGGAATGTTGAACACTTTTGCCGCTTTCGCCAGCGCCACGGTGTTGTTTTTCAGCACCTGACGGTCAATAGACTGCACGCCAAACGCCATCTGCGGCTGGTGGTCGATGAAGATTACCTGACAGTTCGCAGGGGTTAAGACTTCGAGCTTTGAAGTGGTCATAAGATTATCCAGTGAGGTTAAAGGTTAAAATCGCCGTGAACAGCACGCCGATAAAATCGCATTCATCCTATGACCCGCGCCGCCCGGGCGTAATTATCTCTTCGTATAGTTAACCTTAGGTATAGTTATACTTTGGTATACCTATCCTATTGTATAACTGGATCTTTCCCGAAACCGGTTCCCATAATCCTGACCATTCCCCTCTCAGTCTGGAGCAGTTATGGTTACCCTCGGTAAAGCCGATCTCATTCTGGTTAACGGCCAGTTTCACACCGTCGATCGCGAGAACCCTCTCGCGGAGGCCGTTGCCGTGCGCGACGGGAAATTCCTGGAAGTGGGTACCGTCGCCGAGGTGATGCAGCACCACTGCGACGGCACTAAAGTGGTGGACCTGAAAGGCCACACCGCCATCCCCGGCCTGAACGACTCGCACCTGCACCTGATCCGCGGCGGGCTGAACTACAACCTCGAGCTGCGCTGGGAAGGCGTACCGTCCCTGGCCGACGCCCTGCGGATGCTGAAAGAGCAGGCCCTGCGCACGCCGTCGCCCCAGTGGGTGCGCGTGGTGGGCGGCTGGAGCGAGTTCCAGTTCGCCGAGCGCCGCATGCCGACGCTGGATGAAATTAACGACGCCGCGCCGGACACCCCGGTCTTCATCCTGCACCTGTACGACCGCGCCCTGCTCAACCGCGCCGCGCTGAAGGTGGTCGGCTACACCAAAGACACGCCGAACCCGCCGGGCGGCGAGATCCAGCGCGACGCCAACGGCAACCCGACCGGGATGCTGATTGCCCGCCCTAACGCCATGATTTTGTACTCCACGCTCGCCAAAGGGCCGAAGCTGCCGCTGGAGCAGCAGGTTAACTCCACGCGCCAGTTCATGCGCGAGCTGAACCGCCTGGGGCTGACCAGCGCCATCGACGCGGGCGGCGGCTTTCAGAACTACCCGGAAGATTACGAGGTGATTGCCGAGCTGCACGAGAAAAAGCAGATGACCATCCGCATCGCCTACAACCTGTTTACCCAGCGTCCGGGCCACGAGCTGGAAGACTTTGAAAAATGGACCGACATGCTCACGCCAGGCCAGGGCACCGACTTCTTCCGCCACAACGGCGCGGGCGAGATGCTGGTCTTCTCCGCCGCCGATTTTGAAGACTTCCTCGAGCCGCGCCCGGACCTCGCGCCGGGCATGGAGGACGAGCTGGAGCGCGTGGTGCGCCATCTGGTGGAGCACCGCTGGCCGTTCCGCCTGCACGCCACCTACAACGAGTCTATCAGCCGCATGCTGGACGTGTTCGAGAAGGTGAACCGCGACATTCCGTTCAACGGCCTGCACTGGTTCTTCGACCATGCGGAAACCGTGTCGCAGGCCAACATCGACCGCATCAAAGAACTGGGCGGCGGCATTGCTGTGCAGCACCGCATGGCCTTCCAGGGGGAATACTTTGCCGAGCGTTACGGCATCGAAGCCACCCGCCACACGCCGCCGGTGGCGAAAATGCTCGAGACCGGCGTGCCGGTCGGCTTAGGGACCGACGCCACCCGCGTGGCGAGCTACAACCCGTGGACCGCGCTCTACTGGCTGGTCTCCGGCCGCACCGTCGGCGGGATGCAGATGTACGATCACAGCGCCCGTCTGGATCGCGATACCGCCCTGATGCTCTGGACCCAGGGCAGCGCGTGGTTCTCTAACGAGCAGAACCAAAAAGGGCAGATCAAAGCGGGCCAGCTCGCCGATCTGGCCGTGCTGAGCAAAGACTACTTCCGCGTGCCGGAAGAGGAGATCAAGGGCATCGAGTCCGTCCTGACGGTGGTCAACGGCGATATCGTTTACGCCGCAGGCAGCTTTGGCCCGCTCGCGCCGCCTGCCATTCCGGTTCTGCCCGAGTGGTCCCCGGTGGTGAAGGTGCCTGGCCACTACCGCAGCGCGCCGCCGCAGGCCGCACGCGTCGGCATGAGCGCCATCCACCACTGCAGCGGCCCGTGCGGGGTTCACAGCCACCAGCATGACTTTGCCCGCACGTCAGAGATGCCGGTGTCCGACGATAACGCTTTCTGGGGGGCGCTGGGCTGCAGCTGCTTTGCATTCTGATGAAAAACACCTTTACTCCGCCCCGGATCGATCTGGGGCTGTTCTTCCTGCGCCTGACCGGCAGCCTGCTGCTGCTGTACGTGCACGGCCTGCCGAAGGTGCTGCACTTCAGCGAAGAGCTGACGCGCATTGAAGATCCGTTCGGCTTCGGGCCTTACGCCAGCCTGATCCCGGCGATTGTCGCCGAGGTGGTTTGCCCGCTGTTTATCATTGCGGGCGTGTACACCCGCCTGGCGTGCCTGCCGATTATCGCCGTGCTGCTGGTGGCGATGCTGGCGGTCCACCCGGGGTGGTCGATTGCCGAAGGGCAGTTTGGCTGGCTGCTGCTGATTATCTTCACCACCCTGGCCATTACCGGCCCGGGCCAATGGCGAGTGCAGCGTAAGGCAACGGAGAGGTTTGCATGACCCAGGTTAACGACGTTCGCGACGCACACGTCGAGACGACGCCCGCGCCGACGGTTTCGCCCTGGCAGCCGCTGAGCCAGCCGGTGTTCCGCATGCTGTGGATCGCCACGGTGGTCTCTAACGTCGGCTCATGGATGAGCGACGTCGGCATCAACTGGAGCATGCTGACCCTGAGCGCCGATCCGCTGGATATCGCGCTGGTGCAGGCGGCCAGCAGCCTGCCGATGTTCCTCTTCGCCCTGCCGTCCGGGGTGATGGCGGACATCGTCGACCGACGTAAATACCTGCTCTTCTCCCAGCTGTGGGTGTTCATCGCAGCCGCCGGGCTGACGCTGCTCTCCTTCACCGGACACGTCACCCCCACCGTTCTGCTGGTGGCGACGTTTCTGCTGAGCGTGGGGGCGGCGATGAGCTCGCCGCCGTTCCAGGCCGTGGTGCCCGATCTGGTGAGCAAGCCGGCGCTGGGCGCCGCCGTGGCGCTGAACTCGCTGGGGGTGAACATCAGCCGGGCGATAGGCCCCGCGCTGGGCGGCTTTTTGCTGTCGCTCGCCGGGCCGTGGATGGTGTTTGCGCTGAACGCGCTGTCCGTGATGGGCGTGGCGTGGGTGCTGTGGCGCTGGCGTCCGGCACCGTCAGTGCAGCGCCTGCCGCCGGAGCACTTCTTCTCCGCGGTGCGCTCCGGCATCCGCTACGTTCACGCCGCCCCGGTGCTGCGCAACGTGCTCATCCGCACCGTGGCCTTTTTCGTTTTCGGCAGCGCGGGTTGGGCCCTACTGCCGCTGGTGGCGCGCCGCGAGCTGGGTTTAGGCCCGGCGGGCTACGGCGTGATGCTGGCGTGCATTGGCCTGGGGGCGATTGCCGGGGCGATCCTGCTGCCCCGCCTGCGCCAGCGGCTGAACGCCGACCGGCTGATGGTCGCCGCCAGCCTGACCTTTGCCCTCACCATGCTGGCGCTGGCCTACGTGCGCCACTTCTGGCTGCTGAATCTGTTTGAGTTCTTCACCGGCTTCGCGTGGATTGCGGTGCTCTCAACGCTGAACCTTGGCGCGCAGCGCAGCGCCGCCCGCTGGGTGAAGGCCCGCGCGCTGGCGGTCTACCTGACGGTGTTCTTCGGCTCGATGACCGCAGGCAGCGCCGTCTGGGGCCAGCTTGCCTCGCAGTTTGGCACCCCGACCTCGCTGGTTGTCGCCACGCTGGGGATGGTGCTGGCGAGCGCTACCGTGTTCCGCTGGAAGCTGGAGAAAGATCCTGATTTAAACCTCGACCTGAGCGGCCAGCCGCTGGACGGCGTGGAGATCGACCTGCCGAACGAGCGCGGCCCGGTGCTGGTGTCGCACGAGTACATCATCGACCCGAACAACGCGAAGGCCTTCCTTGAAGCCGTACACGAGCTGCGCCGGGTGCGCCGCCGCGCCGGGGCGATGAGCTGGGCGGTGTACGAGGATATTGAGCGTCCCGGCCTGTTTATCGAGACCTTCCTGATGGGCTCCTGGATTGAGCATCTGCGCCAGCAGGAGCGCCACACCATGAATGACCTCCTGCTGCAGAGCCGCGTTCTGGCTTTTCATCAGGGCACAACATCACCGGCCATTCGCTACCTGGTCACGCCGGTATAACCATAATCATCACCTGTACAGGAACACACTATGGCAACGTTTAAGGCAAAAGACGGCACGCAGATTTACTACAAAGACGGCGGCGCGGGCAAACCGGTTCTCTTCAGCCACGGCTGGCCGCTGGACGGCGACATGTGGGACAGCCAGCTGAACTACCTGGCGGAGCGCGGCTTCCGCGCCATCGCCTTTGACCGTCGCGGCTTTGGCCGTTCGGATCAGCCGTGGAACGGCTACGATTACGACACCTTTGCATCCGACATTAACGACCTGATTACCACGCTGGATCTGCGCGACGTGACGCTGGTGGGCTTCTCCATGGGCGGCGGCGACGTGACCCGCTACATCAACAACTACGGCACCTCGCGCGTGGCCGGCCTGGCGCTGCTGGGCGCGGTGACGCCGATCTTCGGTAAATCCGACAGCTACCCGCAGGGTGTGGATCAGAGCGTGTTCGACGGCATTCGCGACGGACTGCGTAAAGATCGCGCCCAGTTCATCAGCGACTTCGCGACGCCGTTCTACGGCACCAACGCCGGGCAGACCGTGTCTGCCGGCGCGCTGACCCAGACGCTGAACATCGCCCTGCTGGCGTCCCTGAAGGGCACCATCGACTGCGTAACCGCGTTCGGCGAAACCGACTTCCGCCCGGATATGGCGAAAATCGACGTGCCGACGCTGGTGATCCACGGCAGCAACGACCAGATCGTGCCGTTTGAAACCACCGGCAAAGTGGCGGCGGAGATGATCAAGAACGCCACGCTGAAGGTGTACGACAACGCACCGCACGGCTTCGCGCTGACCCACCAGGACCAGCTCAACGAAGACCTGCTGACGTTTGTGAAGTCGCTGTAAGATTGTCTGAGGGCATGTCGATCCGGCATGCCCTTATAGATCACTGTTTTAGGTAGTTATTCACTTAGGCTTACAATCCCGTAAAATTCAGTCGCCAGGTTACTAAAGCCTGAAATTTTATTGGAGAGCATATGGACGCAGTTGAGCAAGACGGCAGATTCGAATGGGCAGACTTCTATCAGGCTTTTGCCTCTCAGCTACTGACCTGGCGAAATCGAAGAGAGGAGTTGGTGGCGGGTATTCACCGCATTGCTGCTGAGATTAGCAGTATGTCACACCTGCAGGACAAGCCCACTAATGGCGCCCCCCATCCTTTGAAAGACATTTGTCCTTTCACCACTATGGGTTTGTTTAATCGCTCGCTTACCGTTACCAACCGAAGAAATATCGCAGCCAGCCTGGCAAAATTGGTGGGCGTTCGCGAACCAGTTCCTGAGTCATTCGACGGTATTCCGCTGCTGAACAATCAGAAGTCATGGTTCTTTGGCTATGAGAAATCACGTAAGCCTGAAGATATCGAAACGCTGTGGGAAATGTTTTCTCAGGCAATATCCTTCGCCGACACTCCAAACGCCGATCCCGCGGACTTTCTCTTTTCTTATGACGCCGCCTCTAACGTGCGCAATGTTGGCTGGAACCTAACGATGGGATTGTACTGGCTACGCCCCTGGTTCTACCCTACGCTGGATAGCCAATCTCAGTACTACATCCAGAAAGTCCTGAACATTAAAATCATAAAAAAAGGTGCCAAAGGGCGCTGCAGCGGACATAACTATCAGACCGTAGCCCAGGCGCTCAAAAAGGCATTTACCCAGCCAAATTATCCGGTTCACTCCTTCCCTGAACTCTCCCTGGCGGCATGGAATATCGATTTACATCAGTCAAATGATGAAGTCGAGCGGCTGACCTGGAAAGCATATTTGCTTAATAAAATCAAAGCACTGTGCCTGAAAAAAGACAGCCCATTTTTCTCATTGAGAGAGTTAAAAGAGGCCTATCTGGATGAGATTAAGGCGGATTATCCCAATAACAATACTGTTGAATCTTCCATTTCATATTATCTGCAAAAACTACGTGATGATGATGAACTGGAGTTTCAGACCCCCGGCAACTATGAATACCTCAACTTTGATAAAGGTGAATTCCAGAGCATCACCGAGGAAACGGTTGAAGAGAACGTGCCAGCGGAAATCCCCCACAAGCCTTACGCGATAAGCAATTTGATCGAGGAAGGCTGCTTTTTAGAAGAGGAAAAAATCCAACTCATTCTTCAGCGGTTACAGGCCAAAAAAAACCTGATCCTGCAGGGCCCGCCGGGAACGGGTAAAACCTGGCTTGCCCGCCGCCTGGCTTATTGCCTGATGGGCGAAGAAAACTCTAAGCGCATCAGCGCGGTGCAGTTCCATCCCACCCTCTCCTACGAAGACTTTATTCGCGGCTGGCGTCCTAACAATGAAGGACGTTTAGCTCTGGTAGACGGGCCTTTTCTCCATGCGATCGACAAAGCAGTAAACGATCCGACAACTAAGTACGTGGTCATTATTGAGGAAATTAACCGGGGCAATCCTGCGCAAATTTTTGGCGAAACGCTGACGCTGATGGAGGCGGATAAACGCACGCCGAAAGAGGCGCTTGAGCTCTCATATCGATCTGATATGGATGAAAAAACCTACATTCCTGAGAACCTGTACATCATCGGGACGATGAATATTGCTGACCGCTCGCTTGCCCTGCTCGACCTGGCATTACGGCGCCGCTTTGCGTTTATTGATCTTAAGCCCGAGTTTAACGACGCGTGGAAAAAATGGGTTAACCAACGGTTTAATGTGAGCATGGAAACATTAGCCCTAATCAAATCCCAAATAACTGCGTTAAATGAAAAATTGTCCAGGGATGCGGCTCTGGGACCACAGTTTTGTATCGGGCATAGCTACGTTACCCCACCAGCGGGGTTGAAGATTGACGACGGTATGGTCTGGTACAAGCAGGTTGTCGAAACCGAAATCTGCCCTTTGCTTGCCGAATACTGGTTCGATGCGCCGGAGAAAGTCCTGGATGCCAGAAAGGAACTCCTCAGCGTATGACCGATCTTGATGAACGTGGCGATACGCAGGCTCGGGCAGCCATATCGCGCATTCCTTTGCGCAATATCTGGCTATTGATGCTTTACGCCTCTAGTCTGTTTCGCCATCACGGGCGCAGCATGGTTGCCGCTGAAAACAACCCGGAGGAAATCCCGGCGCTGGTGGCCAGGATCCTCCTTCACGAAGTGGAGCAGCGACTGTTAAGGCATTTAAGTATGGGATACCAAACTCGCCGCGCCACGCTAAACAGGGTAAGGGGACGCATTGATGTTCTGCGCACAACCAGTCGACAATTGCTTGAGCGGGCACAGGTAGCCTGTCAGTTTCAGGAAATGACGCTGGATACCCCCCGCAATCGCTATGTTCGTTCTGCGTTAGAGTACCTTGTCCCGCTGCTCAGCGACGGCGCGCTGGCTACGCAATGTCGCGCAATGGCTATCATTTTGCGTCGTCGAGGTATCGAAGGCAGTATGCCGAGCAAAGGTGAACTGCCATCAATAGCGCGCTTTGGTCGCCATGATGCGGCGGATAAAGCCATGGTAGATGCCGCGCAGCTGGCTTTTGAATTATGGCTACCAACCCAAACTGCGGGGCACAAACTGTTGCCAACGCCGTCTGACGACCCTTACTGGATGCGTAAGCTGTTCGAGAAAAGTATGGCGGGTTTCTTTCACGTCCATCTTCCTAAGAAAGACTGGACAGTCGCTGCCGGAAAAGAGTTGAAATGGGGAATTACGTCTCACAGCGCAGGGTGCGAAAGTATTTTCCCAACCATGTACTCGGACATCATTCTTGAACACAGGCTGCCTGCACAGCGCGTCATCATCGACACAAAGTTCAATAATATTCTGACCAAAGGCTGGTATCGTGATCGGAGCTTGCGCAGCGGTTATATCTACCAGATGTATACCTATCTGCGTACGCAGGAGAACCGAGCAGACCCGTTATCTCTCCGTTCAGCAGGGTTATTGCTTCATCCTGCCGTCGACGTGATGATCAACGAATTCGTTGAGGTACAGGGGCATAAAATCCACTTTTCCACCGTTGATTTAGCCTCAGATGCCGCCACAATGACCCAGCAATTATTGAACTTAGCGCATGAATGCTGTGGGAAAATTGACGTGAATTGAGTTGTGAAGTGGACGCCTGCATGACAGGCGCCTGCTTCTCTTAGCTCGCCGGAGCCGGGCGCTCCAGCTGCTTATTCTCAGTACGGCTATTTTCTACATGATGCCTGCGCTCCGCCAGCAGCCGACACACTTCCGCATGCTTCTCCTCGGTAAAGGTAAAGCGCGACATAAACACGATTCGGATCAGCGAACCTATCGCGGGCAGCAAACAGATCCCGAAGAACAGCCCCGCCAGCACGCCGTCGCTCTGGGTTTGCGCCTGCGGCACGTAGCCGATCGTCGTCAGAAACACGCCGATGAGCCCGCCGCCCACCGCCACCGACATTTTGCCGGTAAAGGTCTGCCCGGAGAAGGTGATCGCCGCGCAGCGCTTGTTCGTGTGGTATTCCGCGTACTCGATGGTGTCGGCAATCATCGACGAGGTGAGGATGTTGGTCATCATCACGAACAGCGTGCTCAGGCCGAGCAGAATGAACAGCATCGTCACCTGCTGATACCCGACAAACCACATCACCACGCGCACCGCCACGTCCAGCCCGCAGAGGATCATAAACAGCTTCCGCTTCTGCATCCTGCGCGTCAGCATCGGGGCGACCAGGCACAGCACCGCCGCTACGATCCCCATCACGCCAATCGCCATCTGCAGGCTGCCGTCGCCCAGGTTATTGATAAAGAAGTAGATATACAGCCCGCCCGCCACGTTATGAAACACGCAGAAAAAGAACGACAGCAGGACGATAAACAGCGGTTTGTTCTGGCGCAGGTTGTGGAAGGTATCGCGCATCGTCACCTTCTCAGGGCTCGGCGGCACGCGCTCTTTGATCTGCATAAAGCCGTTGAGCATCAGCGGCAGGCCTACCAGCATCATCACCAGCGCCGCCATAAAGTAGCCTTTGTCGCTGCTGTGCTGGGCAAAGAACGCCGCCAGCTTCGGGAAGAAGATGTTGGCGCAGGCAATCCCGGCGTTCACACCGAGCATCGCCGCCGTCACCGCGCGGGTGCGCTGGCCGGAGTCGTTGGTCATCACCGACGACATTGACCAGAACGGGATATCGGAGATGGCGTACAGCGTTCCCCACAGGATGTACGTCACCCCGGCGTAGAGGATTTTGGTGGTCATGTCCGCTTCGATTTTATAAAACGCCAGCAGGGTAACGCCGGTGATCAGCAGCGGAGCAATCAGTAAAAAGTGGCGAAACTTGCCGAACCGGCTGTTAATGGTGTCCATAATGCTGGCAAACAGCGGGTCGTGAACCGCGTCCCACGCGCGGGCAATCAGGAAGATGGTGCTTGCCGCCAGCGCCGAGATCCCCAGCACGTCGGTGTAAAAATAGTTAATAAACGAACCCACTAAACCAAAGCTAAAACACTGACCTAAACCATAGCCAAAATAAGACCACAACTCGCGAGACGGTATTTTCATTGTCATTGCCATAGTGCGTACCTGGTTGCCCGACGGCTCACCGCCGGGTCGTTATTATTAGCCCTGGACGTTCGGGGCGATCTTACGAAGCTTTTGCAGCAGCGCGATTTCAGCGCGCGAGAATGGGATGCCGTTCTCTTCAAACAAGTCGTGGAACCAGAGGCGGCAGTAGTCCGTGGACTCCTTCATCACCACTGGCCACGGCAGCCAGGTCTGGGTTTTACCGCGCACCAGCCCCCACTGATACGGCGCGACCTTCGCCATGTACATCAGCGGAAGCTGCTCTTCGATGGTGCCGCCCACGTGGCGCGCCAGCCATTCGGTGCAGAAGATCGGGCGTCCGAGCGCCTGCAGCTGCTGGATAATCGCCGTCATCCGTCCGGTGTTGGTGTAGGCGTGATAGCTCACCACGTCCGACAGCGCCAGCGCGGTCTGGTCCAGCGGGTGCTGATAAAACGTCTCGCCCTCCTCTTCCGCGGGCAGACGCCACGCGCAGACGGTGAGCGGCTGGGTCGGGTCTTCTTCACGCGCCCAGCGGAACGCCAGCTTCATCAGCTCGTGCGCGCAGGTCTCCAGCTTCTCGTCGTACAGCACTTCTTCCGTGCCGGTCGCGAAAATGCCGCGGTTGCCCGGCTCGTTGTACAGATCCCATAGCAGGACGCGCTTATCCTCGCGGAACTGGCGGACAACGTCGCGGATATAGCATTCAATGTCTGCCCAGCAGTCGGGATCGCACACCTTGTCGCGCCCCGGGCTCGCCGCCGCCTGGCTGTTGTGCTTGCCCGGGACGGGCGGTTTTTGCGGGCCGAGGTACGGCTCGTCGCCGGAGAAGCCGCAGTCGTCCATCAGCGTCAACATGGTGCTGAAGCCGCGAGCGTCGGCAATCGTCAAAAAGCGGTCGATGCGCGCCATTAGCCCGTCGCGGTCGTGCTCCCAGACGATAAACGGCAGGTTGATGCGCAGGGTGTTATAGCCCGCGTCCGCCGCCCAGCCCAGCTCGCGGTCGATGGTGGTGGCATCGAAGGTCTCTTCCTGCCAGATATCGGTCCAGTTTACCGCCGTCGACGGCAGATAGTTAAACCCGCACAGCCAGCCTTTTTGCTCATACCACGCCTGTGCCTGCTCCCTGCTCCACTGCTCTTTCATTACGCGTCCTCTTACTGATAATATTTAGCTAATAAATATTAGTTGCGGGATAAATGCGCAAATCACGGCGTTTAGAAAAGCGACGCCCCTCACAAAGATCGCGCTTCGATGAATGAGAAACGTGATCGACGGCGCTAAAGCGTGCGGTTAGGGTATGATGCGAAGTCGCGAAAGGGAGAGGACGGATGAAGCGAAAAACGAAAGTGACGATGAACGATATTGCGCGGGCGGCGGGCGTGTCGCAGGCGACGGTATCGCTGGTGCTCAACCAGTCCCGCAACATCAAGCTCAGCGACGACACCCGCCAGCGGGTGATAAACATCGCTACCGAGCTCGGCTACGACCGCCTCCCCGCCGTTCACGCTCCGCGCAACCAGGAGGAGATCGCCCTGCTGGTCAGCTCCTTGCAGAGCTTCGACCCGTTTATCGACGCCATCAGCCAGGCGCGGGAAGCGGCGTGGCGCAACGAGACCCTGCTCACCGTCTACGACTACGGCGACGACGTGGAGCTGGCTCTGAACATCATCCGCCAGTTGGACAAGCGCAACTGCATCGGGATTATCCTCGCCTCGCCGGTGACAAACGTCGTCGACATGACGGCGTTTCAGGACTGCACCCGCATTCCACTGGTGCTGCTCAACCAGCGCGACCCCGGCTCGCCGCTGCTGCCGTCGTTTATCCCGGACGACTACGCCAACGCCTTCCAGGTCACCAGACACCTCATCGCCTGCGGGGCCACGCGCATCGCCCACATTACCGGCGAGAGCTGGATGGAGGCCTCCCGCCAGCGCCTGGCGGGCTACCGGGCCGCGCTGCAGCAGGCCGGACTCGCGTGTGACGACGGCCTGGTGCGCCAGACCAACTGGCAGTTCAGCGAGTCCTTTACCGCGACAGCTTCGCTGCTGGAACTGGCCGATCGCCCGGACGCCATTTTCTGCGCCAGCGACTGGCTGGCGATTGGCTGCTATCAGGCGCTGGCGGTGAACGGCGTGCGCATCCCACAGGACATGCTGCTGGCGGGCTACGACGACCAGAAGATTTCCGAGCAGCTCACCCCGCCGCTGACCAGTATCCAGCTGCCCTACAGCGAGCTGGGACGGCTGGCGGTGGAGTACCTGTGCAATCAGGAAGATGCCGCTACGCACGTGACGCTTGCGGGCAGGCTGAAGGTGCGGGCATCAAGCAGTAAATCCTGAGGCGCTTTACCCCCGCGCTAACGCGTGATAGGTTAACCGGATGAACACACGCTCCGCCGTACTCACCATCAAACGCTGGTGGCTGCCTTCTTAAGGGCGGCACGGAGTAGTTTTCCCCATTTTCAGATAGCCGCCGAAAGGCGGCTTTCACGTTTCTAAGACCCCTTTCGGCAACTGCCCATTAAGGAGTCTTTATGAACGCACCCACCATCCTCACCGGCGACCGCCCAACCGGCCCGCTGCATCTCGGCCACTTCGTCGGATCGCTGCGCCAGCGCGTGGCGCTGCAGCAGACGCACAGCCAGTTTGTGCTGATTGCCGACCTGCAGGGGCTGACCGACAACGGCAGCAACCCGCAGAAGATCCGCGACAACATCCCCGAAGTACTCGCCGACTACCTCGCCGCCGGCATCGACCCGAACCTGACCACGATCTGCCTGCAGTCCGCCCTGCCCGCCCTCGCCGAGCTGACGATGCTGTATATGAACATCGTCACCGTTGCCCGCGTGGAGCGTAACCCGACGGTGAAAAACGAGATTGCGCAGAAGGGCTTCGCCCGCTCGCTGCCGGTCGGGTTTATGGCCTACCCCATCAGCCAGGCGGCGGACATCACCGCGTTTAAGGCCGAGTGCGTGCCCGTCGGCGACGACCAGCTGCCGATGATTGAGCAGACCAACGAGATTGTGCACAAGATGAACAGCCTGCTGCCCGCCCCGGTGCTGCGCCACTGCAAAGCGATGCTGAGCGACACCAGCCGCCTGCCCGGCATCGACGGCAGCGCCAAGATGTCGAAATCGCTCGGCAACACGCTGCCCCTTTCGGCCAGCGAAGAGACGATTCATCGTGCGGTCAGCGCCATGTACACCGACCCGAACCACCTGAAGGTGAGCGACCCGGGGCAGATTGAGGGGAACGTGGTGTTTACGTACCTGGACGCGTTTCATCCGGACAAGGAGAAAGTGGCGGCGATGAAGGCGCACTATCAGGCGGGCGGGCTGGGCGACCGGGCGTGCAAGAACGAGCTGGAGGCGTGCCTGCAGGAGCTGATTGCGCCGATGCGGGAGCGTCGGGCGATGTATATGCGGGATAAGGGGGAATTGATGGCGATGCTGAAGCGCGGGACCGAACGGGCGCAGGGGGTGACGCAGGAGACGTTGAGGGAGGTGAAGGTTGGGCTGGGGGTACCGGTGTTTAGTTAAGTTAGGTTTAGCGGTGGAGTGCGTGGGATTGGCATGAAGCCGCTAACTTGATTATTGCGGAAATAAGCGAGGCGCAAAAATTCTTAAATGTATTATTAGCCATTGTTGTTTGTCATTCTGTTGAGAGCAAGATATTCATAGACTCTTTATATTTTTAAACGTCGCGGCAACTGTTATGAGCAAGTTTATTATTTCCATGCTGAATACGTTAATTTGTGTTTTTGTGATTGTGTTATGTCTCATATGCGTGGGCGTCACTGATAACTGGAAAGAATGCACTATAGCTATAATCATCACTTTAGGATGCGCACATTTCATGGCCGTTTTACTGAATCGTGTATTGCCTCATAAGTTATCTATCTTAGAAGGAATACTGGAATTATTGGGAGGACCACTATTAGTTATAGGCGCAATTGTGTGCTTTGATGTATTCGAACCCTGGCCGCTAAAAATCATTGGGATGTTTGCGTGGATTGTTTTGATTTTCTTTGTACCTTCAATAATAAGTCCCAGGCGTTAACTCGGTCTATTAATCAATGTCTACGTCATTTCTTCACCCACGGAATCCAACATAATGTACCCCACTCTTTCGCAGGTCATTGAAGTTGTACGTCAGTCCTCTGGACATCATCGCAAGCGCATTGATGAGAACACCCTAATCGAAGCCGACCTCGATATATGCGGCATGGAGGGCGATGCGCTGATTGAAGACTGCGAGGAAGCGTTTGGCGTTACGCTCGTCACTGAAGAAGATGGCTATGAGAAAACGTTTTCCCTCGCTGAAAACGAGTTTCTTTTTAGCACCGAGGGCATAGATTACTTCGGTATCTGCCGTTTAATTCGCAGGCTACGAGGCATTCCGGAACCTGTGATACGCGATTTAACCGTTGGCGAACTCCATGCTGTACTGGTTAAAACTGTGAAAGACCAAATACATCATGATTGAGTGACTTTTAGCGTAGGGCGGGCATGTGCTCACATGCCCGCGCATACTGGCTTGAAGTTTAAACAGCCTGCCCACTCCCACGCTTAATCACCGGAACATCACCTGTATCATTCAGCGCTCCCGGAAACGTCTTCAGCCACTGCGCGACTTTCTGCTTATTTATATTCACCACGCTCATACCTTCCAGGCATCCCCATAATTCTCTTGTATGCTGTGGCGTAATCACAATGCAGTCTTTCATGGCGCGGATTTTCACGGGCATACCGTCGATAAAGCCCGCACGGGTTAACCAGTCACCGCCCAGCAGAAGATATTTCATGTCTATACGTGCATACAGTTCGCAACAGGCTGCACTGTCCTGCGGCGTTTCGGCGCGGGGATGGACGGGCGCCGCGTTGGGCGGGTTGCCGTGAAGGCGGCGGGCGCTGTTTTTGCGTACCAGCTCGCGGTTTTCAATCATGCCGGTGAAAGCGTCTGATTCTGTTTTGCAAACGGTAAACTCTGGCTTAAAATTCGTCGCAGCCATTTTCAACTCCTTTTCAGTTGCTTGTGGTTAGCGGTATGGGGGTGTTGCAGCACCTTCATATCGCGAATTCTTCTTTAAATTTTCGTTGATACTTCCTTTTGCCGTTCGGCGTAAATTCTGGTGACCATTATACAGGGCTGAATATAAATACAGCGTTTTTGGGTGGGGTAAATTTGGAATTTGCGAGGGGGATTCAGGAAATAGTGTTGTGTGCGGTAAGGTCATGTTTTTGTTGATTGCGGGTTGATTGGTCCGACTTTTGCGAGCATCATCGCAATTATTTACCTTCTACCGTAACGCGATGGCTTCCAGCAAAACTCTCGAACAGGCAATTGCCGACATAACTATCTGGCGCAAAGGCGAACAGCGTGCGCCGCATAAGCCTTTATTGCTTCTGTACGTGCTGGCGAACTACCAGCAGGGGCATGCGCGACTGTTTGATTACGGAACCGAAGTCCACGAGCAGTTGCTGAACCTGTTAGAACGCTTTGGCCCACAGAGGAAAGCGCATTATCCGAATATGCCTTTCTGGCGGCTCAAAGGGGATGGATTTTGGGATCTGAAGAATACTGAGTTCTGTTCGACCACTGGCAGTAAGCAACCGCCTGTTAAAGAACTTGTGGAACATAACGTCGCAGGCGGGTTTGATGAAGAATACTTCGCGCTCCTGAGTAAGAACAAAAACCTGATCGGCTCGCTGGCGCAGCAGATCCTTGAAGCACATTTTCCGGAAAGCATTCAGGAAGAGATCGCAGATGAGATGGGATTTGATATCCGGCAGATCCGTAAGGTTCGCGATCCGTTGTTCCGCCAACAGGTACTGCGCGCGTACAACTATGAGTGCGCCATCTGCGGATTCAACATGCGGCATGATAACGCCTCAGTAGGACTCGAAGCTGCGCACATTAAATGGAAGCAGTTTGGCGGACCGTGTGAGATTCCGAACGGACTGGCACTGTGTGCGATTCATCATAAAGCGTTTGATAAGGGATCGATTGGGCTGGATGAAAGTATGCGGGTGCTGGTGTCTGAGGCGGTGAATGGGGGCGGGATTGTTGGGCGGCTGTTCTGGGATTTTGCCGGGAAGCAGATTGCGCTACCAATGGTGAAAGGGAACTATCCAGGAGAGGGGGTCGTGGAGTGGCATCGGAGAGAGGTGTTTAGAGGATGAGTGCGAAGGCCGGACTCGAACCGGCACGTATTTCTACGGTCGTTCGCTTGTCTTACAAGCTCCTGCAATCCTTTGAATCAACTGGAAAAACAGGTAAACACTTCGACATTTCACACTATTCAAAATCATGTGCAAAAGCCCTGACAAAATAGCTGGGGTGAACATGATTTACAAGCGAGATCGTTACTTAGTTTTAGATCCATGCGGAAACTATCTGGTGAGGATCGCCATACCAAATTACATGCGTCATCTGTTCGGAGGACGACACAACTATGTGAAGAGCACAGGCACACGCGATGTGCGCGAAGCCCGTCTCTTTCGTGATGCGGTAGCCCTGGAGTGGTTTAAGATTCGTAACCTGGTAAAGCCACAGCGTGATCGAGGCTCAAAGGTAGAGCAAATCCTCAATGAACTACGTCAAGTTGTAACGTATGCACATGAAGCGCCGGAGCCATTAAGCGCCCCTGTAATGAGTTGCCCTTCCCTCGTGAGGATGCGTGATCAATACATTCTCCAGTTCAGCGAGAAGCGCAAACTCACCACGCTATCAAAGACAAACAAGGCTGTAGAAGTGCTCTTAGAACATCTGAAAAAGCGCGATGTTCAGCTTCGTGACATTAACCGAACCACCGTTACAGGCTGGCTTGATAAGCTCAAGACGGAGAAAGCACCACAGACCATACAAAACTATGTCAGCGCACTGGCTCAAATCTGGGATCTGGCCCGTAATCGCTACCACGATGCACCGCAAGAAAACATCTGGCGCGGTCATGCGCTGGAGGCCAAAAGTAGCAAGGTGAGCTATGAAGTGTTTGAGCCTGGCGAATTGGCGAAGGTATTCGCTGTAATGGCAGATGATGAAGAGATGCAGAATGTAACGCTGATCGGCATGTATAGCGGTATGCGTCTTAATGAAATCTGTTCACTACGTGCAGCCAACATCAAAGAGATCGAGGGGGTGCTCTGCTTCGAAGTTACCGAAGGTAAAACCAAATCAGCCGCTCGTATTATACCATGCCATAGCCTGATCACTCCGTTGGTGTTGTCGCTGCGTGAGAAGCCTCACGACGGCTTTTTATTCTATCGTGCATCCATCACAGACCGAGCAGACGGAAAGCGCTCTACGTGGCATTCACAGCGTTTTACGAGGGCTAAACGCAAGGCATTAGGCGAAGCGGGATCAGAGTTGAAAGTTTTCCACAGTCTACGCCACCAAGTGGCCCAAACGCTCGATAGAAATCAAGTGATTGAGGACAGAATAGCCCTTCTCCTGGGCCATGAGCGAGGAAATACGGAGAGTTTTAAGACGTATAGCAAGAATTCAGCGTCTCCAGTAGAACTACGGCAATATATCGAGCTATTACGCTATCCAGAGATAGAGAATCAATAAAAAAGGGGCGCAAGCCCCTTTTTTTCTAAACACTGTATAGAGTGTACTGATTTTCAGAGTTTTTCGAATCGAAGATTGACCTAAAACAGAATACTCATCTCGCTGTACGATTTTGAACAACAACTTCTTTTAAAATACGATTATTAATTCTTGCCTTCCATGTCTTTTGTTTTTCGCTCAGGTTTCTTTTCTTCATTGTCGAAATAAGAAAATCATACTCATTTTCAAATAAATATCCTTTGCGATTCGCATACTCGATCAATGCCTGATTTGGATTAGCGTGAATATCTTTTTTAATTCTTTTAAGCCCATCAAATAAAGTTCCAGTCGAGATCTCAAGAAACCTATTTATACAAACATTTCCAACATAGGTTGTTTTACCATTTTTACTGTTTTCAATGTAACAGTGTTCTTTTATTTGTTGTCCACATGGACAATTATCCATCTCATCAGAAACTTCTATCGAATGTAAACTCCATTCGGCTTTGGCAACTTGAAAATTATCTGATACTGATAAAGATAAAATGTGTTCTTTTAACTTTTCAAAGTTATGACCTTCCATTGATTAGTCTCCAGAAATATGAAAAGCGCCATAAACGGCGCTTTGAGGTATTTTTACTTCTTCCCTTTTTTCGAAGGGATTTTCACTGTTTCAGTTACAGTAGTATTGGGATGCAGCTTAGCCTCTATAGGCTTTACGAACTGACCAGTTATCGCTGAACGAACTACTTTTTGCTTAGCCATAAAAACACCTCATCTTAGGACAAAGATTGAACTGCTTACCATTGTAATACTAAGGGATAAGCGAAGCGGCGTCAAAGCAAAAAATACAACATGTAGGCGATATAATTAAAAACCATACAAGATATGGCTTTCTAACTCAGAATCACCCACCTGTTGACGATTGACCGCTTAACGCTGACAACGTCAGCGATTGCATAAAGCTCGCTTGACTTGCTTTCGCGGTGAAATCCACATAATCCGCAAGTCTGCTTGAATCGCTGGCGATGGTGAGCGGTACAGATGCCTCAAGATTCAGATTGAAAACTGGTGCAAGGTTGTACGCTGGTGCGTTACTGCTGGTTAGTGACATTGCAGAATTACGCAGAGAATCACCTGCAAGGTTATATTGGTTCGCCGCAGTCCCTGGTTGCTGATTACCACCACCAACGCCCAACCAATCCATGATAGCTGGCCCCACTGAACGGGTATCAAAGCCCGTCTTATCCTGAATCCAATCTGCTGTAGCATTTGCTGAATCTCCCACAGCACCATCATAGAGAGCCTGAACCGCTGGCTTATCTTTATCAGCAAACCAATCAGGGAAACGAGAGCGAAGCCCAGCATTCAGATCGGAGATTACGCCGGAAATCTCACCAACGAAGCCCGTCACCTGTTTAGCTAAATCGCCTAATCCCTCTCCAAGCATCCCAGCCGATTCGGTGATAACTTGCGTATTTCTAACAAGCGAATCTCCCCCATCGGCGAAGCCTTTCATAAAGCCAGTGAATAGGCTGTTATCAACACCATTCATCAGATTACCCATTGCTATACTCAGATCGCCGTAAGCAGTTACCTGGCGAATCTGTTCGTCGTTCAGCGTCTGACCACTATCAACGAGGGTTTTTAGCGTCTTGTTAAACTCTGCACCATCATTCAGGAATAAATCGGTGTAGTGTGCGAGGTCATCCCCGTAATCCTCGATCAAATGCCCGATGGATGACTGAGACATTCCACGGCGCTGACCTTCGTTTACTGTTGCCTGAATAAAATCAGCAGGACGATCCTGGAACTTCGAAATATCGGCTTTAGTCCATCCGAACAGGTTCATAACGTTGTCTATAGCGCCGTTGCCGCCTTTCCACTTCCCAGATTTTTGATCGAATGTGGAGTTCGTCACCGATTCGCCCAAACGCTCGCGCACGTCTTTGAAATTGTCCGTCACCTTGTCTACAGATGCACTGTCTATGCCGTGTTGCTGTCCGTATGCAACCATAGCTTGGACTATCGCAGGGTTGGTTTTTACAAGAGCCGACTTTCTCACCAGGTCGAGGTTTTGATCGCCTTTCTGCTTGATGCGGGACAACACACCAGCGCCGCCAGCAAAAGCAGCAGTAGCCCCGATTAACCCAGCACCGCCGCCGATAATGCCGCTGATACCTTTTTCCTTAATCCCCTTTGCAGCCCCTGCATAGTCGGTTTTCTTCACATGGCGCAATACTGCCGCCTGTGCCTGAGTGGATGCCGTCACTTTAGCTTGTAACGCTGCCTCACGGCGCATGAGGGCGATTCTCTCGCGTAGCTCATAGTTCATCTTCTGACTGCTAATCTGACCGTTGCGGAATAGCTCTGTCTGCTCACGCGCAAACTTTGCGAATTGATATTGCTTCGCCGGATCAATGCCGTATTTGCCAGCAATGCCTTTCATCTGGAGATTAGCGCTACGGAACTTTAGATCGGCTGTTTCGTTACGTTTGACAATCTTCGCCGCTTCCCTGGCTTGCGCTTTCCCCGCCTTTTCTGCCTGGCGTTGCTGCTTCAAGTCATTGGACGTTTTAGGCAAAGCCGCTTTAGCATCAGCCACTTTTTCACGTGCTGATTGTCGGTGATGTTTCAATGCCTGGAACCGAATTTTCGGATTCTCCAGTTTTTTAAAATGGCGTTGCAGGTCATCGGCGGCTTTTTTGGCCTGTGCAATATCTTCCTTCGAAACTTTAAACTCAACGGTGTTTACGATACGTGCGGTATTTATTTCAAGCATCACCACCGCCTTTCTGATCCATGAAGTGATGAATTGCTTGCTCTACAGTTTCACCACGAAAAATACGTTGTCTCACACCGTTATAGTCAACATCTAATAATCTGCACATTGCAGCAACATTTAATAGCCCTTCGGCATCAGACGCCGATAATTGAACATGCAGCCCTCTGTTAGATTTTAAAATTAATTGCATACTTTTTCCTCACGTTGGAAATAAAAAAAGGGCAAGGGCTGGCACATTTGCTTTGCGTGTTCCAGTTCCCTACGCCCCTGATTAAAAGCTCTTCTGTTATTTCCAGACGTGAAGAGCTAACGTCTATCGCTCATTATTCTTAGACAGTACCGAAAATGATCGCTTGTGGAACATTAACAATCGGCAGATAGCTACACTCTGTAGCCACTTCTGGGAAGCCCCAACGCTGATCAACAATTACATACTGGTGATACAGTTCCGCGCCTTTGCCTTGTGTCGCATGACGAACACCAACACCGCTATGCAAGACGTAGGCGTTTGATTCTGGAGTCATTACAGGAATACTCACGAAGCCATCAACACCGATTTTGTCAGTGATGAGGCTATAGCCTGTCACGTCGATCACGGTTACGCCGTTTAGCGTCCAGGTTTCAAAAGCAGGATTTGCACCTTTGGTACGGGTGTAGAAGTTATCACCGGATTCCAGAGGCAGCGTATAAACCATGAAGTCCTTCACTGACGGATGGTAACGCAATGCTACGGCAGCTTTACCAGAAGCCAGAATCACCGCTCCTTGTTTAGCCTGTGCAAGCCCTGCTCCAAGTTTCACATTCTGAATGCGCCCGATCTCGCTTAGTTGCTGGAATACGTTAGCGTCTGCGCTGATATCCATCGTGTAAGTGGTTTTAGCACCACCTGCAAGGAAATCTAAATTACCCTGTCCGGCGTATTGTGACTGCACACGAAGCCCTAACAGCGCCTCTACAAGGTCAACTTCTACGGTGTTGCTCACCTGTGCATACTGCGCATCGCTGAAATCGTTAATAGCGAGGGTAATTTGATCAGCCGTGTCTACCACGCCTCTCGCTTTAAACTGCTCCAGATCACGGCTTGAAACACTATTCAGAGAATTAGTGTATTTAAGTTGATAGAGAGCGTTTGTAAATTCTGGACGTTCTGCACTGTTCCAATCGCTTTGTGCATAGGGCATCTTTTCAGGTGCTACAAGATTTTTCACATCGGTGATTTTCTCAAGAGCAATACTGTTAACGGTGTGATGTTCAACACGGAATAACCCAAGATTTGTGACAATCTGGTTGAGCTGAGTAGAAAACATAAATGGGGAAGCGAAGTCGTACATGTTCCCAGAAAATAAATCTGAATAAGCCATTCTTATTATTATCCTTGATCAGGTGGTGCGTAGGGCTACGGTGTCGTAGTCAGTGAAAGTAAAGCCAAGAGTTGCTAATTGCGCTTGTGCCAGAGATTTATCCAGGTCTCCAAATTCAACACCAACCAGGGCTAAAATAGTATGCTCTGGAGAAGCCACAATAAACGCCTTATCACCAGCGCTTGCAGGTTCTACGACAACATACGCAATATTGCCAGGGTCGGTAGCTTTAACGCCCTGAGCGTCTACGAGATCGCCAACAATAAGATCGGCAGGAATGGCACTTGCAGTGCGGATCAGCTTATCCTGCATAATTGCGTCAGAGGCGTAAGCCACCACTTTGTAACGTGCGTGACTGTTGTCACCGTTCAGAGTTTGAAATGTTCCAAATTGCATTGGTTATTTTCCTTGTGCTAATAGTTTTAATCGTTCCTCAAGCCCTGATGATGGGTGAGGCTTCTTGTTTGATTTTGTGATCGTGGCTGTAGGCCAGAATTTCTCTGTAGCGTCTCGAATCTCTTCGACACTTAAGCCTAATAAATGCGCTGCCTGTTTCATCATCTTTTCAGATAGAATAAGAGAGGCGCCTTTGTGCGTGATCACACGGTCATAATTCATCAGGAACATGAGATTTCCTTTTGTTGTCACATTTTTGTTTTTCATCATTCGAAAAATGGCGACCGAAGTCGCCGGGGAGGTATGCCTTGTTAGAAAGCATTATTAACATTATTTTCTAAGAGAAATAATGTTAAAGATGGTCTCTAAAAATGAGAGGGGCATCTGTTACGAATAACAGAAGTAGGAATCCCCCGCCATTACCCTCATCTAAAAACGCATTACTGCGCCCTGGAATAAATGAGGTTTTCATTATCTACTGCTGACATTTTCGGGAATGTTATCAATAGAAGATTGCCAGCCTGACGTAAATACCACTGACGGCGTTTATTCAGTCTGACTGCTTATAATCCCTAACGGAGGTTATAAGGTTTAAAAAGCACAATGCTTTTCCGTAAAGAAAGGAGAGCGCGGGGATTGATCGCCACTGCCCGATAATAGCAGAAGCGCCCGCGCATCCTTCGGAACGACAAAGAAGAAAACAACCGTAGCTAAAGAACATAACCCATTCTTTACGGAAAGACATTGAGGGGAGCGGCACTACGGGAAAATAGCGCCTCTCGGAGTGCTCATACTATGAAATAGTGTTTGCAAAGCGTATTGACATATGAGGTGAAGTGATTCGTCTTATCTTAAGTATAACAGAAAAGTGACAATAATGCAAGTATTTTATTCACTTACGCTGCATATTTATGCAATTTGGTTTTGTAGCAGGTCGCTCAGTTCGTCCTTACACGCTGCCAGGGACAGCGCCAACTGTGTAACCTCCTTTGACAGTTCCTGATCCTCTCGCAGGCTTTCTGTACGCTCCACAAAGAGGATAATCCCCTCCAGCGCCACCGCTGACAGGTGACACAGCTTTACAGCGTCAGAGAGGCTCTTAGGCACGTTTTCAGGGCTTGCCCGATAGACAGCATTCACTGCCGCCAGCATAGGCATGTGATAATCATTGTGGAATTCGTTCAGTGCATCTTCAATATCGGTATTGGTCATTGTGTCAGTTGTTCCTTAGTGGTTTTTATCCCAGTCGCCACCGCAATGAATGGCGTTGCGAGGGTTAATATCTTGTCTTCCAGTTCGTCGAGGGCTGCTAATTTCTCTTCGCCTGTCAGATATGCGTCATTGGCAATATTCTCGACTTCATCGTAATACCATTCACAACACTTGACGTGCTGTGCAAATCTTTTCGTTTGAGTTGTCTCTGTATGCATTATTCGTGTGTGTCCTGTTCATCGTGAAAAATAAAATCGAGGTCTTGCGTGTGATTGCTGAGGGCATTAGTTCCCAAATACCCAATATAATCGGCGTAATGCTCGAATCCCAACACCTGCCATTTTTTGAGATTGGAAGAATCAATCCGGTATTCACGGCGGTTGCGTTGTTTGTAATAAACGTTATCCGTTGACGATAGAACATCCTGCAATAGTTCAAACTCTGATCCGGTTGGAACCGTTGGAGGGTGTTCTATAATCGTTGTTACCATCTCTCCGGGGATCGATTCTCTCGCGTAGTCTTTTAACGTGGTAGTGAATTTGCGTTTTGTTGCTCTTACTGCTTTTTCTATTCTAACAATGTTACTGCGTTCTCTTTTTCCCATTTATTCCTCGTAGAGGGAAACTTCCGTATTTTCTCGTTACTGTCCATACAGCGTACAATGCAAATAACCAATACATAGCGATGATCATAAAGTTTCCCGATTGTGTGTCAGTGTTGCTTATCAGTTGGTTGTCGTGATAAAACTCACAGCTTCGTTTACGGTAATGTCGTAATACTTGCCGTGACGCTCCATTGTAATAACGGCGGCATCGTGCATTAATAACATCCAATAACGCGCCCCGCTTTCGCTTATTCCCATGCCATCAGCAATGTGTTTCACTGTAGCTCGAATAGCTCCGCTATCACGTTTAAGAGATGCGAGGTGATAATAAAGACGTTGGCAGACGGTGTTACATTCGATTTGATGATGTGTGGCTTCGTTTAATAGGTATAATTTGTTCATTGTTCCTCTTAGGTTTGTTGTGTTCGTGCGTATAATTCACGCTTCATTTTCAAGTGTTGAATCGCGTATTCATTGGTTAATGTTCCCTGACTTTCGAATAAAGCCAGATAGGACAAGTCAAAATCATTGAATCCGGTGTATCGGTCTGCACTGTTATATTCTCGCAAATACCACCCATCCTTCGATTCATCACGAGGATTTTTAAACTCGAATGGAGACAAGGCTTGCTGTTTGGAGGCTGGCGTCTTCTTTGGCACTGGTTTCTTCGTGGGCTTTGGCTTCACTTTATCCGGCGCTGGCGCTTCTTCCGGTGCTTCGTCAAGGTCGCATATCGGATCGGCTTTCGCCTCTTCGCGTTGCACCTCTGGCGCTACGTCTTCTTTGGCGTTGCCAAACACTGGATGTTTCAGACAATCCACCCAGACAGGCGCGGTCTTGCGTTTCATCGCGTTAATATCTCGCTCAAAGAGGAAATCTTCCGGTGTGAGGTCTACAACACTTTCCCACTCGTAGGATCTGCCTTTAATCTCTCCAGAGATTAGCCCCACTTCCCGAAGTTTCTTTATTGCGTCGCTTGCTGCATCGTATTTTACCCCGACACTCTCACCAAGCTGATCAATATTGTCGTAATACTTGCCGCCTCTCTTTTTCACAAAATTGTGATAACGATGGCGCATCCTCACATATAGCTGTTTGTTTGATGATAATAACGTAACGGTGACACCAGTATTCCGATTGGTGATCCGGGTGCATTCGTTGAACGCGTCTTCTGTATTGGTAAAACTAAAAACCTTACTGTTTATAATGACAGTCATATTAGGGTGTATCCTTATTTTGTTGAACGTTCTCCGCTCGTGATTGAAGTTGAAAGTTTTGTTGCAGCGTCAATTAGCATCTCCTGCACTGTTACGCCTCTCGCTCGCGCCTCTTTAAACAAAGTGGTAAACACTTCATCCGGCAGTTTTACGAATGTTCCGGCTGGTTTCTTCTTTTGGGTTTCGCTCATATGGTTTCTCCTTTTGGTTTAATCGGTGGTGGTGGTTTCAGCCTGTTCAGCTTTCCACTGGTCGTATAGTTCGATCCCTTTACGTAATCGTTCAGCGTGTTCGAGATAACCTTGACGCTGTGCTGCTGCTCGCTGGCTATTAATTGCCTTGCGTGTCTTATCTCCTGTTTTCAAAGCCTCGAAGACAAGCTCTGGATTAAAATACTTAATGTTGGTTCTCCTTGCGTGATATACACGGAAACACCATCCAGGGAGAACGTTATTAACGTTGCCTGATAGTGCGGTGTAATTTGGATTTTAGGGGTAGGCAGAATGCCTTAGAAGTTGACAGGGTGAATGCTTTCATCACCCGACAAAACTTACGTTAACATGAAATGATTTCAAAGTCAAGAGTTTTTTGATAAAATATCCCTTTATATATAGTTGCACAATTTCCAGTTGTGATCAACCTCTATCAATCATCACAAAACACTCTGTAAAGCGTTCTAAGCCGTTATTATGCGTTCAGGCTACCATCGTATTACCCATAGCCTTAAAATCGCTTACAGCGCGTTTGATGCGCTCTGCTTGCATCATTGCCGCCCTCTGGCATTTATCCCCAACCCCAAGAGCCTTAGCACGAGAATAACGGTAGTTATTAACGGGTGGTGATTGGTTAGGTTGGCTTAGTGAACCGTAGCACGGTGAGCTTTAGCCCTGCTGCTCTACCTTCGAGAATTGGCACGACTGCGGACGATAGGACGTAGGAAGGGTAATAGGAGGTAGGTAGGGTTAGCATGTGGTCAATCATCGTCAGATGGTTGGGAACATGGTTACATCACGCGCACAGCGCAAAGGTGATTTGCCTACGGCAATAATTCTTTGTGCCTGACTCACGTCAAGGCCAAAGCCTGGCACAATCCCAACTGTAAAGAGATTACGCTTTGCTGCGTTGTGAGCGGCTGCCCGAGGAGCTACCCAAAGGCGAAACAGGTCACTTGCCAGGCGATACACGCCAGCATAAAAGATCTTGCGACAAGCGCAAAAACACAGATCTTCTAAAAGCTCTCTTTTAGAGATCGCTTTTAGAATCTCTTTATATAGTACAGGTTTTTCCCGTATATCATGCCGGAACATACGGGTTTTTCCTGTATATCATCATGCAGACATACGGGTTTTTCCCGTATATTGGATTGGCGGAATTATGAATATACGGGTTTTTCCTGTATATCCCAAAGTTACTCTCAGCCCTTCACCCAACGGTAGACCGTCGCCCTGCTCACTCCGATTCACCCATGCAACAAAATCTAAGATAAATCTTAGTAAAGCGGTGATTAATAGCGGTAAACCCGCTGATAAATATCACCTTAATATCAGGGGCAATATAGCCTAAGTTAAATTCCAAACCTCCATTTTAGAATGGTTTAACTTTGTGAAAGCCGCATGACGTAAGGCTTACAGCGATCATTGCTCGCAATGAGCACTTAATGATAGGTGCAATTTGCTTAAAGACTTTTCATGTTTTATCAAATTTATTTGATAATCGATTTTTCCATGCCAAACAGCCAAGTGATTAGCATTCTAATCATTTTATGATGTAATCAGTTTTAAGTGAATAAACTCTGCATACTCCGTGCATACTGGCAGGTTAGCGCCGCCCTCACCTAACAACCTCACATTTACCAACCTAAAATCAATGAGATAGACAACAACCACACACAACCATCTGTAGTGTGATGTTCTGGTGCTGCCACTCTTCTTCGTGCCGATCTGAGGATTTGGCAACGTCCAAACACATGTTTATAAACGCCAACTCATTGATTTTTATTACAGATATTCCCAGAAGAAGGATTTTTCGATCTGGGGGTGCCTGATCTTCGCGTTCAGCACTGGACACAATCGTGCCAGCTACCACACACAACACAGATCAATTCCTGATCATTTAACTTGTAACTCACTGAAATTGATCATAATATTTTTTAATCGTTTCAGATGTGTGACCTTGAAGGAGGGTAAATTGAACAGAGCAGTAGTGTTAGACGAACAGCAAGCCAAAGCGATCAGGGAGTGGCTCAACGCTCATAACAAGAGCCTGATAGCTGACGTTACGTTAATGATGCAGGCCGCCGTACTGCGTGTGGGGGATGCCGTCGCGTTACGCTTCGACGAAGTGATCAACGGAGAGATAGATATTGAAGAACAGAAGACAGGGAAGCGTAAAGCCCTCACCCTTCCGGCTCCAGTGGTGCAGATGATCGCACGTCGCCGTGCTGAATTTCCGCATGACGTGCATGTGTTCAGGAGCCAGCGTAACCGCTCAATGAACAAGCAAGCGCCTGTACGACGCGAGGAAGTGAGTAAGCAGATCGCAGAAGCCGCTAAAGCTATCGGAATTCATGGCACTGTATCGGCGCACAGCTTCCGCAAAGCTGGCGGGAATGCCATCTACAAGCGTTCTGCAAACAACATCGCTTTAGCTATGACCGTGCTGAATCACAGCAACATCACCGACACCAGGCGCTATCTGGACTTAGACAAGCAAGCCGTTAGCCGGGTGATCAATGAGATGGATTTATAACTCGAAACCATCACGTTGATAAGCGACAGTGATTGCAAAACCAATAAGATTCAAAACTCCCATCACTTAAAAACAATTTCATATGGGTTTTAATCCCCTGCGTTTCATAACATTTTGCACAAAAGGCTGTTTCATCGCCCTCTTTCCAGTACAAACCATCTTTAAAAGTGAAGGAGTGCTTATCTTTAAGCTGCTCTTCAAGCTGTTTGTTTTTCTGTTCAGCCTCAAAAAGAAGTGCTTGGGTTGTGATCACTTCCATCTTCACACTTGCAAGTTCGCTCATGAGGTTCGCAAGCTCAAGTTTAAGCGTTGCTTTATCGAGTTCACCGCCATCATCAGCGAGCTTCTTCGCGATACCAACAGCTTTATCAATGATCCCCACCGCCGCCGCCGTGCTTGCCAATACACCTGCCATAAACGCTCCCTAAATATTATTAAAGCCACTCTTAAGTGAAAGACACCAATCTTACACATTACCAACCATTTCAATTACGATAACCCAGAGGCCAGCTCCATTGATAATGGAGACATACCCTATTCCAAAAGTTTTGGCTGATTTTTGAGGTATTTTCTTGCCCAAGGTTGGAGGCTGTATGGAAAAGTTTTCCAATGCGAGCTTAAACTCGATGTTCTGTAGACAATCCTTTTCGACTCAAGAGATCCAATTATGCCATCACTAATTTCCCTTGAGATGGTTGCAGTGTCATTCTCTACAAAAATCCTCAGATACTCTTTTTCATCACGCGTGAGCGTCTTTAGGTTATTGAGCCGTTCTCTTTTAATTTGGAAGCCAACCACGCTCTCACTGATAAATGTAAACGCACGGCTAACCAATATGGCTAAAATACATAGAAATGTAGGCCCAAGCCATATACGATAATTAACCCTGAACTCAGACAAACTAAATTTCTGTATCCAAGAATCTGGACAAAAAAGGATCAGCGCCAAGACAAAACCAATTGCAAAAAACAAACTTGTTGGGATTTTCTTATAAGCATCAACGATGTCTGAAAAATTTGGCATAGAATTTAACACCTTTCAAGTATGGGCTTATTTATTATGAACCAATGTACAATGATCCCATTGCTCAGTATTTCTTGCTATGCGGTCGCTAATTGCAAAGTTTATCAACCACGAATCATAAGCGTACACTTTACTTTTATCATCTGCCATCATCAACTTACCTTTAGCATTCAGCCTTGGCGATAGCAAGTATGTGCCGTTTAAGCGGTTAGCTTTGAAGCTATCGGCATACAACGTTACCTCAGCATTACCCAGCACACGCAATGCGTCTATTCTTCCATTCTGTATTGCTGCAATAGCATACTGACAGAGATAAGTTTTCGCGATTGAAGCCGTGTTTTTACCGTCAACTTTAGCTGATGGGGAATGTGAAGAGGATTTCGGGATTGAACTATGAAGAGAAGATGATGGGTAAGAGTAAGAATAATTTTTATACACAGAAGAGGTACTTGATCCAATCCGGCACGTTTTTCCAACCGCAATGCACGAATTACCGCATGGTATACCTTTCTTGCAGTTCTTAGCGTGTGTAGAGAATGACAACCCAGCCAATAGAAATGTACCAATGGTTATCCTAACCAACGAAGACCAGCCCATAAACCACCCTTCTTCTAAGATTTTCCCTGCATGATACCATACCTAAATTAAGGGAATAGTAGCCAATAAGCCCGTTGGTGGTAAGACAACGAGCGGAGCCGTTAGGCGATAGCATCAGGGATATGTCAGACAGTGAAGTTTATCAGGATGACCATGTACCCGAAGGAGCGAGGCCGAACCGCTGGCAGAGCCTGCATTTCGTGTGCAGGTACGAACACCACCATAAACCTGTTTATTCCCTGCAACATCATCGCGACGTGTGGCATGTGGGAGCATCGGCAAAAAATGCGCTTCACTGTAAGCGTTTGGTATGGAGTTTAGAGACGGCGGCACGTCTTCCAGCTTCAAAGGGAAAAGCGATACGAGGTTGAGCTTGGGAACTACTCGCCACTATGTGCTAACATACCAAAGCCATTAACAATCACAGTGGCTTTTGTACTTGATGAAGAATTGACATTTCCTACTGGTCAATGAGACGGGGTTTTCACACTAACTCATTGATTTATAAGAAAATAAAGTGATTGGTGCCGAAGGCCGGACTCGAACCGGCACGTATTTCTACGGTTGATTTTGAATCAACTGCGTCTACCGATTTCGCCACTTCGGCACTGAAGGGGATGCGGAAACGTTGTGGATTATACCTGTCGCGCGCCGCCATGCAAGCGACGACGCGCTAAACTCGCGCTAAGTGCCCAAAAAACCAGCGTCCTTCGTCACTCCAGCTCGGACACCGCCAGCCGAATCACCCCCGCCGCCTTCTGCTCCGGCAGCTTCAGTACCTTCGCCCACATGTCCTGCACCATATCGCAGGAGAGCTTCTCTTTGCCCACCGCGTTCTCCGGCATCTGCAGCAGCTGGATGTCCTCGCCGTATTTATCCGCCAGCGCCTTCATAATCGGGCGGACGGTCGTCACGGCGGCCTCACGCTCGGCCGGAGTCACATTGTGGCTGTTTTTGCCATACGCCGCGCGCATCATGTCGGCGTCGGCCTGCATGCGCCGCGCCATCATCTGTTTATCCAGCACCCGCACCGGGTTAACGCCGCCCTTCACCGCCGGGTAGAGGAAGCGGAAACAGGCGTCGTCGCTCACCTTCTGGATGGCGGCAGTCTGCTCCATGTTGGCCTTCATATAATCCACCACGTTGGCGTCCGGAGCGTGCTGCAGGCGCGACATCTGCAGGCTCAAAATCTGCGGCTGGATGACGTCGATGATGTGCTGTTCAGACTCGCCCATCTTCTGCATGGTGAGGATCTGCTCGCGGATGCGCTGCTGGAACGCGGGTTCCTGCTCTTTAATCACCTGCCAGGCGGGCATCGCGTTGAGGGTGGTGTCTAGCTGCTGTTCGGGGGTTTGCTGCATGCGCTGTTTGTCGAAGTACACCCAGAACGCCACGGCGGCGGCCACGACGATGACGACAACAATACGGATCCACGTTTTATTCATCTCGCATCCTTATCCTTTAGCTATGCCGGTTTACACCGGCACGCCGCTGTGGAAGCGAAACTCGTGGTCCGGTGTTGAGATAAGTGTGGCTTCAATTTCGCCAAAATGCTG